>Ga0213861_10000070_pt1 | contig 68649 bp, 69 predicted proteins | sample PICome_4_FD_160110 | JGI IMG/M metagenome (GOLD analysis project Ga0213861, IMG submission 160110) | Coastal seawater microbial communities near Pivers Island, North Carolina, United States - PICO131 | ecosystem: Environmental > Aquatic > Marine > Coastal | place: USA: North Carolina... | reverse complement strand
GCCTGTTGTACTGTCTAATTGTTCCAATAATTACGGCCCAGGGCAACATTCAGAAAAGCTTATTCCTTTAATGATCAAAAATATAGTTGCTGAAAAACCCCTACCGGTATATGGTAAAGGAGACAATATTCGCGATTGGCTATTTGTAGAGGATCACGCTGAAGCAATAGATCTGATTTTACATAAAGGCAAACCGGGTGAAACTTATGCCCTAGGAGGAAATAATGAACAGAAAAATTTAGATTTAGTACATCATTTAATTCAGCAGGTTGATAAAAAGTTAAGCCGTCCTGAAGGAACCTCTCTCAAACTCATTGAATTTGTTACAGATCGTTTGGGGCATGACTATCGTTATGCAATCGATGCATCCAAAATTGAAAAAGAATTAGGCTGGAAAGCATCAACTACTTTTGAAGTAGGAATAAATAATACGATTAAATTTTATCTTTAAAATTGAGTACCTTAGGATTAAATTATAAAAACCCCTATCATGAAAAAAACTTCAATTGACCTCGGTTTATTTATTATGCGTGTTGGATTTTCCGTCGGGATGCTAACTCACGGTTATGGAAAATTCTTAAAAGTTATTCAAGGAAATTTTGAGTTTGGTGACCCTATTGGGATTGGCCCTACCTTTTCTCTAATCCTTGCTACGATTGGCGAATTTGTTGCTCCTATTTTGATTATTTTAGGATGGAAGACTCGTCTTGTGACCCTTTTCCCAACGCTCACTATGTTGGTTGCCTTTGTGATTGCCCATGATGGAGATCCTTTTTCCAATAAAGAAAAAGCCTTTGTCTATTTCTTTGCATTTTTAACGCTTTTTTTTACTGGTTCAGGAAAGTATGCAATAGGCAAGGAATAAAAGAAAAATGTTTGTTTTGTTTTAAAAATCGCTATATTTGCCGTCCATAAAAACAAACGAAAATGTACGCAATAGTAGAAATAGCAGGGCAGCAATTTAAAGTTGTGCAAGACCAAAAGCTTTTTGTACACCGTTTGGCAGACAAAGAAGGAGCGAAAGTTTCTTTTGACAAAGTATACTTGCTAGACGATGGAAAGAAAGTGACCCTTGGCGCCCCGGCTATCGCTGGAGCTTCTGTAGAAGCAAAAGTGGTAAGTCACCTCAAAGGTGACAAAGTCATCGTATTTAAGAAAAAGAGAAGAAAAGGGTACCGTGTTAAAAACGGACACCGTCAAGCTTTGACAGAACTAGTTATTGAAAGTATTCAGGCTAGTGGTGCAAAGCCAAAAGCAGCTCCTGCAAAAGCAGCAGCAGCACCTTCCAAAGCGGAGAAAAAACCTGTAGCCAAGAAAGCAACAGCAAAACCTGCAGCTAAAAAGCCAGCAGCAAAAAAAGTTGAGGCGGTAGATTACAGCAAACTAACCGTAGCAGAATTAAAAGAAGCAGCTAAAAAGAAAGGTATTGAAGGAATTTCTTCAATGAAAAAAGCAGATTTGATTGCTGCCCTTTCAAAATAAACACTTAAAACCATACGATCATGGCACACAAAAAAGGAGTAGGTAGTTCGAAAAACGGTAGAGAATCAGAATCGAAACGCTTAGGCGTAAAGATCTTTGGTGGTCAAGCTGCACGTGCAGGGAACATCATCATCCGTCAACGTGGAACAGCTCACTACCCTGGTGAAAATGTTTACCTAGGGAAAGATCATACGCTTCACGCTAGAGTAGATGGTGTTGTAAAGTTTACAAAGAAAAAAGATAACAAATCTTTCGTTTCTATAGTACCCTTTGAAGCATAATCGAATACCTATACAAATAAAAAAACCCCGCAAAAGCGGGGTTTTTTTATGACTACAATTATTTTCTTAGTAGCGGTAATAATCGGGTTTATAAGGACCTTTAACTGTAACGCCAATATAATCTGCTTGTTCTTCTGAAAGCGTTTCTAGCTCTACACTAAGATGATCTAGGTGCAAAGCAGCAACTTTTTCATCAAGATGCTTTGGAAGCATGTAAACTTTATTTTCATATTGATCGGTGTGTAACCATAATTCAATTTGCGCTAAGGTTTGATTTGTAAAGGAATTACTCATCACAAAACTAGGATGCCCTGTAGCGCAGCCTAAATTAACCAAACGACCTTCAGCAAGTACAATGATTTGCTTTCCTTCTTCAAGGGTATAGAGATCTACCTGAGGCTTGATTTCTGATTTGGTGTGACCATAATTTTCGTTTAACCATGCCATATCTATTTCATTATCAAAATGACCGATGTTACAAACGATGGCTTTGTCCTTCATATTAAGGAAATACTCTTTTTTAAGAATGTCTTTGTTTCCAGTAGCAGTACAGACAATATCTGCATTACCAATTACCGTTGAAAGTTTTTTTACTTCGTAACCGTCCATAGCAGCCTGAAGAGCACATATAGGGTCTATTTCTGTAACAGTAACAATAGCTCCAGCGCCACTAAAAGAAGCAGCAGTCCCTTTTCCAACATCACCGTAACCACAAACAACAACTCGTTTCCCAGCCAACATTACATCTGTAGCCCTTCGGATAGCATCAACAGCACTTTCTCTACAGCCGTATTTGTTGTCAAATTTAGATTTAGTTACAGAGTCGTTTACATTGATTGCAGGCATGGGGAGTGTCCCGTTTTTCATACGTTCGTATAAACGGTGAACTCCAGTAGTAGTTTCTTCAGAAAGACCACGAATTTCTTCGATTAATTCTGGAAAACGATCCAAAACCATATTGGTTAAATCACCACCATCATCTAAAATCATGTTTAGCGGTTGACGATCTTCTCCGAAAAGAAGTGTTTGCTCGATACACCAGTCAAATTCTTCTTCGTTCATTCCCTTCCATGCATAAACAGGAATTCCAGCTTCAGCAATGGCTGCTGCTGCATGATCTTGAGTAGAAAAAATATTACAAGAACTCCAAGTAACATCAGCGCCTAGTGCAACTAAAGTTTCTATCAATACTGCTGTTTGGATAGTCATGTGAAGACACCCAGCGATACGTGCGCCTTTTAAAGGTTGTGAAGGACCATACTCTTCTCTTAAGGCCATTAAACCCGGCATTTCTTTTTCAGCCAAGGTGATTTCTTTTCTTCCCCAAGAAGCTTGAGATATGTCTTTTACTTTATAGGGGATGTACTTTGTTTTATTAGAATCCATAGTTGTACCTTTGTTTTGAGGAGCAAAAGTACAACCTTTCTATACAATAACAAATGCCAGAATGTCACCGTGAAATTATAGCTGAGGATACTGAAATGGCTGTTTGGGAGATTACAGAAACGGAGTCTGAATTGCAACATGGATTATCACTTTCTCCGGAAGCGATAGAACGACTTTCAAATCGTAAAAGCATCATTCACCGTAAGGGCTATTTAGCAATTAGGCAGCTGCTTAAGTCTTTGGGAGTTTTGCCAAAGACGCATCAGTATGACAAAATTGGAGCGCCTTATCTTACCGATGGGCGATATATTTCTATTAGCCATACAAAAGATGTTGCAGCAGTCGTGATTTCTTCAAATTTGGTTGGGATTGATTTAGAACATTATCAAGAGAAAATTAAGCGAATTGCTCCAAGGTTTTTGCATACTTCAGAATTTCAAATCCCTAAGAACATGAGTGAGGTCATTTATCTTACTCATATTTGGACTGCAAAAGAAGCGCTCTATAAATTATATAAAAAACCAGGCTTGATTTTTAATAAACAGCTCTGTATTCGACCATTTAAGAAAGAGAGTGCTATTGGAATTGGAGAAGTGCTTGACCAGAATAATACAGAATCTTATGTACTTCATTTCAGAAGGTTTAAAAATTATTGTCTCACACTTGCAACTATAAAATAAGATTATGAAAATATCCGTAGAACTAACATTGGCACCCTTAAAATCGGCTTATGTTCCTGCCATAAAAAACTTTATTCAAAGTCTCAGAAACACAGGCTTTACAATTATAGAAAATCCTTTAAGTACTCAATTGTATGGAGATTATGATACGGTTATGTCTTCTTTAGTGCCATTGATCAAGAGTACATTTAAGGAAGAAGAAGCCGTGATGTTACATCTTAAATTGGTCAAAGGGGACCGAAGCCAATATGAACCTGATTTTTGATTTTTTAACTTCCCCCTACAACGAGTACTCAACGCTAGATATTATCTTTGAAATTATCGCTGTATTAATGGGGTTGTTAAGTGTCTGGTATGCCAAACAAGATAAAATTTGGGTCTACCCCTCAGGGATGATTTCCACGGCTATTTACGTGTATTTACTTCTTAAAGCAGGACTGTTAGGAGACTTTTTTATCAATGCGTATTATTTCATCATGAGTATTTATGGTTGGGTTTTTTGGACTCAACGAAAAGAAGGCTTAGTTATCCACCAAATCGATAAAATGAGTTTAACTGAAAAAAAATGGAGTTTTTATTTGTTTATACTTTCCATATCATTTGTAGGGGGAGTCTACGGATTTGTCGGCAAGTGGGACAGCTGGTCAGCTCCAATAGACACCATTACCACGGCCTTCTTTTTTGTAGGAATGTGGTTGATGGCAAGAAAAAAAATAGCCCACTGGATCTTTTGGATTATTGGAGATATTATTTCCGTTCCCTTATATTTATATAAAGGCCTCGCGTTGACTAGTTTTCAGTATCTTATCTTTACACTTATAGCAATCTTTGGATACATCGAATGGAAGAAAGTATACAACAACAACCGTCAGACTGTTTAAGGATCGTAATTTACGGGCCTGAATCCACAGGGAAAACAACGATAGCAAAAGCTTTAGCCGATACTTTTCAGACTGCATGGGTTCCTGAATTTGCTCGGGATTATCTTCAAAAAAAGTTCGATTCTACAGGAGAAGTTTGTTCAAAAGAAGATTTGATTCAAATTGTTAAAGGGCAAATGGAAGCAGAGAATAAGGCACTTGAAACATCACATAAGATCCTCTTTTGTGACACCAATGTTTTGGTTACTCAGGTTTGGTCAGAAACCCATTTTAATGGCTATTGTGACCCCAGAATACGCGATTATGCTACTAATTTTCACTATGACCATTATTTTTTAACCCATATTGATGTACCTTGGCAAGAAGACGATCTAAGAGATCGTCCTAATGATCGTGAAGCAATGTTCAATTCTTTTATGGAGTTATTGAAAAAAAGGAATCTATCTTTTACAGTTTTAAAAGGGACACATGAAGCACGAATGAAAAAGGCAGAGCAAGTTTTGACAAACCTATTAAAAAAATGAAAACCTTAACCGAAGCAGATTTTGAACAGTTACTAAAGAGTAAAAGATCAATTGAACTGATTCAGCGACAATATGAATTTTTGATTCATAATACAGCGATTGAAAGGGAAATTGAAGAAGCAACTTTGGGGAATGGAATACAAAAATTAAGTCCAGAAACCCAATCAGCAGCAATTGACTGTTTTTTTAAGGAGAGAGAGCGTCGTAACTGGATGAAGTTTGTTCCAGCCTCTGGAGCGGCAAGTCGGATGTTTGCACCTTTTTTTGCTTTTCAGAAAGCCAAAAAAACTCCAGGCTTTGTTTTTGATGATTATTGTAATTCCGAAGAAGGTCATTTAATAGCTGATGTTTTTAAGCAATTAAAAAGACTTCCGTTTTATATTTCTGCCCATGCTAAAATTGTTCAAGACAGTTCTTTTTCAATGAATACTGAAGCGGATTTTTTTGAAGCCTTTGTTTCTCTTGTTTTGGACAAAGACGGTTTAGGATATCCGGATCTCCCAAAGGCATTGATCCCATTCTTTGTAGATGAGCAAGGACTGGAATGGACTGCTTTTGAAGCACAAATACTAGAGGGGTTTCAACTGGGAGACCAGCAAACTGTTATTCCAATTCATTTAACTATTGATAAAGAAAATAGAGTTGCTTTTGAAGCAGCTGAAGCCAATTTTAGAGCGAAACTTACTCCAAACCAGATTAGAAACTTCAGTGTAGATTACTCCTATCAGCATCCTCTTACGGACACGCCATATTTGAACAGTAAAAAGGAATGGGTTCGTGACAATGAAGGGAAAATTGCTTTCAGAAAAGGGGGACATGGTGCCTTACTCGAAAATTTAAATCGTCTTGACGCCGATTGTATTTGGATTAAAAACATCGATAATATTTTATTAAATGAAGCCAATATTGAAGGCGAAAGATGGATGCGAATATTGGGGGGTCAACTAATCACCATACAGAGTGAGTTATTTACCCATTTGGAAAATCTTGAAAAACAAAAATCGGAAGCGAATTTTGATGAAATCATTGCATTTATTCAAAAACACTTTGATCCAAATTACACGATTAAGAGTTCAGGAAAAATGCCTTATCAAATACTCTATGACTACCTCTACAGACCCATAAGAATTTGTGGAATGATACCTAATGAAGGTGCAAAAGGAGGGGGACCATTTTGGAAAAAAGATGCTCGGGGGAAAAGCCTTCAGATCATTGAAAGTGTAGAGTTAGACCTTAACAATCCAGATCATCAGAAGGCTATAGATCAAAGTTCTCACTTTAACCCTGTGATGATGGTTTGTGGAATTACCGACCATAATGGAGAGAAATTCTCACTTTATGAATTCAGAGATGAGAAACGATTTATGGTTAGTCAAAAAACAGACGGAGCTTCAACAATTAAAATTTTGGAGTGGCCAGGTCTTTGGAATGGTGGAATGGCAGCCTGGAATACACTATTTGTAGAAGTCCCCTCAGAGACTTTCAATCCTGTGAAAACTATCGCAGATTTAATTCGCTAACTTCATAAATGATTTAATATCTTTGATGCACATCTCAAAGGGGTGCCGGTATCGGCTGAGATTATACCCACTGAACCTGGGCAGGTAATGCTGCCAAGGGAAAATAGAACTGTTTAATTTAATAATAATGACCCCTTTTATTTGAATCAATAAATTCGAATGAAAATTCAAGTATTATTAAGCTTTATATTACTCTCTTCACTTGCATTGACCGCACAAACCAAAGAAAAAGTCAAAGACTCATTGCCTCTAATTACTTTAGAAGAAGTGCAGTTAATAGGAATACGTGCAAACGAGGATACTCCAGTTACCTTTTCAAATATCACTAAACGAGAGCTTGCTCCCAGAAATTTGGGTCAAGATATTCCGATTTTATTGAATTATCTCCCTGCTGTGGTCACTACAAGTGATGCAGGTGCAGGAATAGGTTATACAGGAATCCGCGTAAGAGGAAGTGATGCTACTCGCGTCAATGTAACTATAAATGGAATTCCATACAATGATTCTGAATCTCAAGGAACCTTTTGGGTCAACCTTCCTGATCTCACTTCCTCTGTAGATCAAATTCAATTACAGCGTGGGGTGGGAACCTCAACCAATGGATCTGCTGCTTTTGGAGCCAGTTTAAATTTAGAGACAAGTGCCTCAGTATCGAAACCCTTTGCAGCATTTTCAGCAAGCATAGGGAGCTTTAACTCAAGCAAAAAAAGTGTACAATTTTCAACAGGTCAGTTGAAGGATCATTTTACATTCTCAGGAAGACTCTCTCAAATTCAGTCGGATGGTTACGTAGATCGGGCCAGTTCTAACTTGAAATCGTACTTCTTTCAGGGGACTTTTCAAGATGAGAATACCTTAATTAAGGCGTTATTTTTTGGAGGACACGAGGTTACTTATCAGTCTTGGTTTGGATTAGATGCGGTTACTCTTGAAAAGGACCGCCGATCAAATCCAGCAGGTGCAATATATGACCTTACAGGAAACCTTACAGGTTTTTATGAAAATCAAGTAGATGATTATACTCAAGATCATTTTCAATTTCACTGGAATGAAAAAATAAATGCGTTTTGGAATTTTTCAGTCGGTTTAAATTACACCTATGGAAGAGGATTTTATGAGGAGTACAATGATTTGTGGTACACTAAAAATATAAGCTTTGGTCCCGAAATATCGTATGAATATTTACAAATTTCAACCAATAATACCTTTGAAAATCCTGTGAATGAAACTGAAAATAGTAGTCAGAAATGGTTGGATAATCAGTACTATGTTTTTACACTTGGTTTAAATTATCAAGATGAGGATACAACATTAAATTTTGGAGGTTTAGCAAGCCGTTACGTTGGAGATCATTTTGGTGTTTTACTTTGGGGTCAACAAATTGGGGCTTCACTTCCAAATCATCGTTTTTATGAAAATCAGGGCATTAAAACCGAAGGAAGTTTTTTTGCTAAACTGACTCATAATCTGAATGGCGTATGGAATGCTTTTTTGGATTTGCAGATTCGGGGTCTAAATTATAATGTTAGGGGAGAGATTGCTGGACCTTCAAACTTTGAGGTTTCGGATCAGTTTTTATTTTTTAATCCAAAAGCGGGCTTAACATATGCTTTATCTGATTCACAAAAATTTTACTTTTCATACGCAAAAGCACAACGCGAACCCAATCGAACAGACTATGAAAACGGAACTCCCAAGCCAGAAAAGTTGAATGATTTTGAATTGGGCTGGCGCATTAAAAAACAAGGAATAAAAGCCCAAGCTAACGTGTACTGGATGGATTACAAAGACCAGTTAGTTCTTACAGGAGCATTAGATGCGGTGGGAGCTCCCATTAGACAAAATGTTGGACAAAGCCGTCGTATCGGTATAGAGGTTGAAGCTCAGTGGCAACTTTTAGATCAGTTTATTTGGAAGCCTAATTTTGCTTTAAGCAATAATCAAAATCTAGATTTTTATTTTAAACGTGATGGAGTCTTAACGCCTTTGAACAATACAAATTTGGCTTATTCTCCCAAATTTATCGCAGGAAACGCATTTATTTACGCACCTACTACAAACTTTCAGATTGGATTACTTTCAAAATATGTAGGGGAACAGTATATGGGAAATATCGATTCTGAAAACTCTCTTTTGGATGCGTATTTTGTTTCAGATATTTCTGCAGTTTGGACCTGGCAACCTAAATACGGCTTTGAAAGTATTCAATGGTCTGTGTTGATCAACAATGTATTTAATGCACAGTATGAGTCAAACGGATATTTTTATACCTATGATGATAGTTGGTCTGATCCAGGTCAAATAACTACAATTGAGGGTTCGGGTTATTATCCTCAGGCTGGGATTAATTTCCTTACTGGGGTGACGGTCCGATTTTAGAATCGATATGCAGCAACCAGCCGAGCGACAAACTGATTAAATTCACTTTCTGGGGAAGTATTGAGCAACTGTTGCCCGTAGATACTCAGTTTAAGTTGGGAATTATAAGCGATGCCTATTTCAAGCCCATAACCGTATGCCTGAGGGTCAATCTGTTCTTTAAAAAATAAGCGCCGACTTTCTTCAGAGGCTTGGTGCAGCTGTAGGTAGGGAAAGGCCCAAAAAGAAAGACTACTGTTTGTTAAAGCATCTTCTGATAACAAACGCTGATGAATCCAACCCAATCGGAGGTAGTGATCAAAAAAACTGGTGCTTTTAAAATTTGGTGCTTGTGGTCCTTGAATCCATTTTGAACCGATACTTAATCCAATATTTGAATTTTTTACTTTAGAGCGTTTTAAAGGAATTTTAGATAAAATATTTCCATGGACGGTTCCTCCAATGGGATTCATCAAAAAATCAAAGGTATTCAATGTGTCCTCTTTGTTTCCCATCCAAATGGTCCTGGTAGAAAAGACAGTTAACCCCAAATAAACCCCATTTTTTGTATCATATCTAAATTTTAATAGCTCAGCAGTCAAATCAAAATGTTGGAGACTACTTATTCCAATAATACCAGTTCGAATCAAATGGACTCTAAAACTATTTTCTTCTCTTTTTTCAGAGGTAAAATCGGGTTCTAGAAGTTGAGCAGAAGTAAATTGGCAATAAAGAATTAGTGTAATTAACCAAATCAAGTTTTTGTGACAAAAAGAATTTGATTGAAGCATAGACTAGGATACTATTAATTGGAGACGTTTAAAATTCCATTATAATTTTGTACTTGATAAAACAGCAGACTTTGAGGAGGGGATAAGCCTTCACTTGGATTTAATAATTGGCCAGTAGCTAAACTATACTGAAACTCTTCACACTTGCAAATTGCCAAAACCCCTTCTATAGAAAGTTTAGAGCAGGCTTGGGGGAGATGATTGGGACAAGTTGCTTCCCATGCTAGAAAGCTAGAGCCATTTAAATTAAACAGGATGATTCCATTTATACCTATTCCCTCAACGAATATGCTTCCACCAACATAATTTAATCCGCTATACAACGGTAAAGAAAGATTAAATTCTCTCTGAAATCTTACATCAGCTAAAAATGGGTTGCGATCCAAAGGTGTTTTATTACAACTATAAATAAGAAAACTAGCCAACAATAGTAAGAGAGAGAAAGTAGTAAATTTTTTAATGACTTGTTTCAAATGTGTATATTTGGTTAATAATCCGCCTTTAGGGGGATTTTTCGTTTATGTATAAAACGTAGAAATTATGAGTAAAGTATCTTATTATACCGAAGAGGGCTTAAAAAAACTACGGCAAGAGTTAAATCATCTCAAAGACGTAGAGCGACCCAAAGCCTCCCAAGCTATTGCAGAAGCAAGAGATAAAGGTGATTTAAGTGAAAATGCAGAATACGATGCTGCAAAAGAAGCGCAAGGAATGCTAGAAATGCAGATTGCTAAACTAGAGAATACTCTTTCTACAGCTCGAATCATCAATGAGTCTGAGTTGGATAATTCTAAAGTATTGGTACTCTCAACCGTTGAACTAAAAAATCAAAGCACAGGAGCGATTATGAAATACACTCTTGTTGCCCAGAGTGAAGCGGATCTAAAAACAGGAAAGATCTCCGTTGATTCTCCTATCGGAAAGGGATTGTTAGGAAAAAAAGTCGGTGATACTGCTGTGATTTCTGTTCCTAACGGTACTATAGAGTTGGAAATTATTTCCATAAGTCGGAACTAATGGACACTCTTTTTACCAAAATTATTTCTGGTGAAATCCCAAATTATAAAGTAGCTGAAGACCCTTATTGCTATGCCTTTTTAGATATTAACCCCAATGCCAAAGGTCACGTACTTTGTGTCCCAAAAATTCCTATTGATAAACTTTTTGACCTTCCTGAGGTAACATACCAACAGCTCATGTCCTTTTCTAGAAAAGTAGCTATAGGTCTAAGAAAAGTGATCCCTTGCAAACGTATTGCCCTTACTGTGGTTGGCCTTGAAGTTCCTCATGCACATGTTCATCTTATCCCTATAGAGCGTATGGAAGACGTAACGTTTTTAAATAAAGTTTCTTTTTCTGATGAAGAAATGAAAGAGATCGCTCATCAAATTTCAAACGCAATTAAGAGCAATACTTAACAGTTTATTTATTCAAGATAAGTTGGAAGGTAGTTCCATACCCTAAGCTAGTTTTTAAAACGGAGACTTTACCTGAATGAAAATCCTCTACGATTCTTTTAGTCAAAGACAAGCCTAAACCCCAGCCCCTTTTTTTGGTTGTAAAACCTGGTTTGAAAATCTTTGATACAATTTCTTTTTTCATCCCTGAGCCATTGTCACTTATAAGAATTTCTACCTGTGTGGGTTCTTCTTTCAAAAGGATGGATAATTCTCCCTTTCCTTTCATTGCGTCGATAGCATTTTTGATCAAGTTTTCTAAAGTCCAACTAATTAACTGAGGGTTAAAAGGAATTTGAATTTCCTTATTGGGTAGCTCAAGTTTGAATTGTATTTGCTCGGAGCTTCTTTTTTGAAGGTATATAGCTGTATTTTTTATAGCGACTACAATATCATTCGGTTTTAATTCTGGGACTGATCCCACTTTTGAAAATCGTTCTGTAATTAAATTGAGACGTTCAATGTCTTTTTCGATTTCGAGTAATGATGAAGAGTTGGGCTGTTTTTCTTTGAGTAAGGTAATCCAACCGATCATGGAAGTTAAAGGGGTACCGATTTGATGAGCAGTTTCTTTTGCCATCGCAGCCCAAAGTCTATTTTGCTCTGCGATTTTGGCTGTTTTAAATACAAAATACAATACTGCTCCAAATAAAATTATGATAAGCAACAAAGCAAGGGGATAGTATTGTAGCTTTTTAAGGGTAGAAGAATCTCCATAATATAACTTCTGATTAATAATTAATTTTCCTGTATTGTCTCTGTATTGGATTACAATTGGGAGATTTTCTTTTTTTATTTTTTCTAAAATGCGATATAAACTAGCCGAATCTTGTTTTGTTTCATCCCAACGAATATTTCTTATTTCAAGAATTCTATCTTTAGCATCAACTTGAATCATCGGGTTTTGCCCAGATCGTTGTAAGATTTCAAAAGTCAGATTATTTAACTCTTGATTTTGGATATATTCTTCCTGAGCCATGGCCCAAAGCTCCATTTTGGTTCGTTCTTCTTGACTAAGATTACGAAACAAGATATTGGTATTCCATAAAATCAAAATAACGATAGCAAAGGCGAAGAGTAACCAGCTATTTTTTAATTTTCCAATAAAATTTCCTAGGGATTTCATGAGAAGCTTTGACACGAAGATAATTCAATTTAAGAAAATGATATAAAGGGGAGTACCCCCCTAAAAACTTTTGTTATTTTTGTTTCAAAGTAATATAAAGGATATGGAATTAGTTGGAAAAATTAAATGGATCGACGAGACAAGAACTTATGGAACAAATGGCTTCCGTAAACGAGAGGTTGTAGTTACCACAGAGGAGCAGTATCCTCAGCATATCTTAGTCGAATTTATTCAAGACAAATGTGACTTACTCAATGCCTATCAAGTAGGTCAGGGAGTAAAAATTGGTATCAATCTACGGGGAAGAGAATGGGTCAACCCTCAAGGGGAAACAAAGTATTTTAATTCTGTTCAAGGTTGGCGAATTGAAGTTTCTGATGGAGCAGCTGCACCAACAGAAATGCCTCCTATGCCTCCCGCTTCAGCATTTGAACCTGCAGAGGGTGAAGCAAATGAGGTAGAAGATGATTTGCCTTTCTAATTAACTAGTTCTTGATACCTGAAACAGTCTTCTAGATGGTCATTGACCATCCCTGTGGCCTGCATGAAGGCATACATTACCGTAGGACCAACAAATTTAAATCCTTCCTTTTTTAATGTTTTACTAATTTTTTCTGCTAAGGGAGTAAATGGTGGAACTTCTTCAGATGTTTTAAATGAATTGTTGATGGGTTTGTTTTCAACAAAATCCCAAATGAAATTTGAAAAACTACGGTGCTTTTCTTGAATTTTGATAAAAGCTTTAGCATTATTTACAGTAGCTTCAATTTTAGAACGATTTCGTATTATTCCAATATCGTTTTTTAACGAAGCTAATTTTTTAGGCCCATACGAGGCTATTTTTTGATAGTCAAATTGATCAAAGGCCAAAGAGAAATTTTCTCGTTTTTTTAAAATGGTAATCCAACTTAAACCCGCTTGAAAGGTTTCCAAAGTCAAGAATTCAAACAGCTTTTGGTCTTCAAATATTGGCACACCCCATTCTGTATCATGATAATCTTCATAGAGCGTATTTCCTAAGCACCACTGACATCTTTTTTTTGACATAATCTAAAGGTAAAAAAAAAGCATCCAAAAAGGATGCTTTTAAATTTAGATTGGATAAAGCTTAGCCTAAGGCTACACGCTCAAATCCCGATACAGTTACATCACCAGCAGACTTAACGTAAGCAGCGACGGAGACTTTATTATCCTTAATATAATCTTGATCTACAAGGGTATTGTCTTTGTAAAAACGTTTAATTTTTCCTTTAACAATGTTATCTAACATTGCTTCCGGCTTTCCTTCTTGACGAAGTTGTTCTTTTGCAATTTCAATTTCCTTTTCAATGATTGATGCATCCACACCTTCTTCATTCAGTGCGATAGGATTCATTGCTGCAACTTGCATGGCAACATTTTTTGCTACTTCCTCTCCATTATCTATAGTGGCAGAAAGACCAACAAGAGTAGCAATTTTATTTCCTGCATGGATATAACTTCCTACAAAAGGAGCTTTAAGGGTTTTGAATCCACCGATTTCGATTTTTTCTCCGATCACTCCAGTTTGTTCAGTAAGTTTTTCAGCTACAGTCATTCCCTCGAAGTCTGCTGCTAAGAACGCTTCTTTTGAATCATAATTTAGAGCAAGATCAGTGAGCGCATTAGCTAAGTTCAAATAGGTATCATTTTTGGCTACAAAATCTGTTTCACAGTTTACAGAAACAATAACCCCTGCAGTTTGATCAGCATTTACTTTTGCTAAAACAGCGCCTTCAGAAGAATCTCTATCAGCTCTGTTTGCAGCTACTTTTTGCCCTTTTTTTCTTAGATTTTCAACAGCTTTGTCGAAGTCACCTTCGGCTTCAACAAGTGCTTTTTTACAATCCATCATCCCAGCGCCAGTAGCTTGACGGAGTTTGTTTACTTCAGATGCAGTAATTTTCACGGTTTTTTATTTTTATTAGTTAGGCTTCTTTTTCAGTAGATTCTTCTCCTTCGGCTTTCGCTGCAGGAGCTTCTTCTTTAGTTTCTTCAGTTGGATTTTCTGCAGTAACTTCTGGTACTGCTACATCCGCATCGTCTTGTTTAGCTGCTGCTTCCATATCGGTAGCATCACTATCAGAAACACCTTCTTTATCCTTCTTTCTCTCACTAAGACCTTCAGCAACAGATTCAGTAACTAGACTTAAGATTTTTTCAATTGATTTTGAAGCATCATCGTTAGAAGGAATTACAAAATCAACATCACGTGGATCAGAGTTTGTATCAACCATTGCAAAAATTGGAATTTTGAGCTTTTGAGCTTCTCTAACAGCGATGTGTTCACGAGTGGTATCTACAATAAAAATTGCTCCAGGAAGACGAGTCATGTCTGTAATGGAACCAAGGTTTTTTTCAAGTTTTGCTCTGAGACGATCTACTTGTAGACGTTCTTTTTTGGATAGGGTTTCAAAAGTACCGTCTTTCTTCATGCGGTCTATTGCTCCCATTTTCTTTACTGCTTTTCTGATAGTGACAAAGTTAGTCAACATCCCACCAGGCCAACGTTCAGTGATATAGGGCATGTTGATCCCTTTTGCTTTTTCAGCAACAATATCTTTAGCTTGCTTTTTGGTAGCCACAAAAAGAATTTTTCTACCAGATGAAGCAATTTTCTTAAGAGCTTCATTGGTTTCTTCAATCTTTGCAGCAGTTTTGTAAAGGTTGATGATGTGGATTCCATTACGCTCCATATAGATGTAGGGAGCCATGTTGGGATTCCATTTACGGGTTAAGTGTCCAAAATGGACGCCTGCCTTGAGCAGGTCATTTACTTCTGGTTTTGCCATTGTTTGTTAGTTTACGTTCCTTTTGATTAGCAACAAATTTTGAATTTGTTTAGATGCTAAACTAATTTCCGCCGTGGCGGTTTTAAGCAACTGGTTATTTAATAAATGAATGAACTTTGTCTTGTCAATACAAGACGATACCAATTAACGTTTTGAGAATTGGAATTTTTTTCTTGCTTTCTTCTGACCGAATTTTTTTCGTTCCACCATTCGTGGATCACGAGTTAATAAACCTTCAGGTTTTAAATCAGCACGGTGCTCTTCGTTGATGTTACAAAGCGCTCTGGAGATTGCCAAACGAACAGCTTCAGCTTGACCATTTGATCCTCCTCCCTTTACAGTTACTTTTAAATCATAACTACCTTCTGTATTGGTTAATAAGAATGGTTGTTGGATTTTGTATTGTAAGGTTGGTGTTGGGAAATAATCCGTATAATTCTTTTTGTTTACCGTAATCACTCCTTTACCTTCGCTAACGTATATACGTGCGATAGAAGTTTTTCGACGGCCTATAGTGTGAACAGTATCCATTATAGATATTCGTTTATGTTAATGACTTTAGGATTTTGTGCCTCTTGCTGGTGTTCTGCACCACCATGAACGCGTAAATTTCTGAATAGATCAGCACCTAATTTATTTTTTGGGAGCATTCCCCTTACTGCGTTTTCAACCAGACGCGTATCTTTTTTGTTATGCAATTGAGTTGCGTTAAGAGCACGTTGTCCTCCAGGATAGCCTGTATGACGGATGTATTCTTTTTGTTCCCATTTATTTCCGCTTAGAGTGACATGAGCAGCATTGATCACGACTACGTTGTCCCCACAGTCTACATGAGGAGTATAATTGGGTTTGTATTTACCACGCAAAAATTTTGCAATAATTGCAGAAACTCTTCCTAGAGGAAGGCCTTTGACGTCTACCACAACCCACTCTTTGTTGACTGTGTTCGCGTTCGCAGCAATTGTTTTATAACTTAGTGTATTCACAATAATTATTTTAAAACGCTGAAAAAATTGTTCCAACGGGCTGCAAATGTACAATTATATATGAGTTTGAAAAAGTTTTTTATTCTAATTTTCAATCCTATTGTTTTGAGGCTTGAGTTTTGTTAATGAGCTTCTAACCAGTTCTTTCCAATTCCGATATCTACAACAAGAGGAACTGGAAGGGAAAAGGCATTTTCCATTTCTGTTTTAACCATTGTTTTTAAGGATTCTAATTCATTTAATGGAACATCAAACACTAATTCATCATGAACTTGAAGTAGCATTTTTGATTTCCATTGCTCCTCATCGAGTTTTTTCTGAATAGCAATCATGGCCAGCTTAATTATATCTGCTGCACTTCCCTGAATAGGAGCATTTACGGCATTACGTTCTGCAGCACCACGAACAACAGCGTTCTGAGAGTTGATGTCTTTCAAGTATCGTCTTCTCCCTAAAACGGTTGTTACATAACCATTGTCTCTTGCAAAGTCGACTTGCTCTTGAATATAGGTCCGTAATTTTGGATAGGTAGCATAGTAGGTATCGATTAGTTCTTTGGCTTCAGTTCTATTCAAATCTGTTTGTTGACTAAGTCCAAAAGCAGAAACCCCATAAACGATTCCAAAATTTACTGTTTTAGCATTGCTTCGTTGTGCTCTGGTAACTTCCTCAAGAGGAACGCCAAATACTTTTGCTGCAGTAGCTTGATGGATGTCTTCTTGATTCTGAAATGCAGTAACCATCCCTTCATCTCCACTTAAGGCAGCAATAATCCGTAATTCAATCTGTGAATAATCGGCTGCTAGAAGAACATGGTTATCATCTCTTGGAATAAACGCCTTTCGAACTTGTTGCCCTCTAGGTGTTCGAATCGGAATATTTTGAAGGTTGGGATTGTTACTACTTAATCTTCCTGTAGCTGCTACAGCTTGATTATAGATGGTATGAACACGTCCTGTTTTTGGATTTATTTCTTTTGGAAGGGCCTCTACGTAGGTGTTTAATAGTTTTTTTAAAGAACGCCAATCTAAAATATCTGAGACAATAGGATGGTCTTTCGCTAGATAGGAGAGTACATCTTCAGCAGTTGAATACTGTCCAGTCTTTGTTTTTTTAGGTTTGTCTACCAGTTTTAGCTTATCAAAAAGTATGGGTCCTAGCTGTTTTGGAGAAGCAAGATTAAAGGTCTCTCCTGCTACTTCGAAAATGCTGTCTTCTAATTTTTGGATATCTAGAGTTAACCCCTTTGATAAGTTTTCTAAAAAAGAGACGTCTAAATTAATTCCTTGGCATTCCATTTCTGTCAATACTTTGACTAATGGAAGCTCAACTTTTTGATACAACTCTAGTGTATTTGCAGCTTGCATTTCATTTTCAAAATAATGCTTGAGTTGGAAAGTAATATCAGCATCTTCTACAGCATATTCTGTTTGTTTTTCCAAAGGCACCTCCCGCATCGTCCCTTGATTTACTCCTTTTTTACCGATCAACTCCGTAATAGACTGTGGACTATAATCTAGATAGGTTTCTGCTAAAACATCCATGTTGTGACGCATGTCGGGATTAACTAAATAATGGGCAATCATAGTGTCAAAAATGGGGGCGTTTACATTGATTTCGTAGTTCTTTAATACCTTGAGATCGTATTTAAGATTGTGACCAATTTTTTCTATTCCTCGGTGTTCAAAAAAGGGTTTAAAGAAATTTAGAATCGTAGATGTTTCTTCCCGATCTTCGGGTAAGGCAAGGTAATATCCCTTAGATTCTTCCCAAGAAAATGCGATACCTACCAAATCTGCTTGTAGAGCGTCTAATGAAGTTGTTTCGGTGTCGAAGCAAACACTTTTTTGATGAAGTAAATTTTTTAATAGTAGTTCTCGTGACAGAGGGCTGTTAACTGTTTGATACAAATGCTTTTTGGTACTTAAGCTTTGCTTCTCATTGTTTTGATCGTTAGAAATTGTTCCGCTTCCTGGAGCTGCAAAAAGATCGAATTGTTGGCCTTGTTGAGGGCTCTTGTCTGGGGTCTTTGGGGTTTGAGGTGGTGCCGTTGTTTCTTGGGTAGACGAAAATATTTTTTTAAAATTCTCTGCCATCCTTCTGAATTCAAGTTCTTCAAAAAGTGAACCTACAGCTACTGGATCGGGCTGACTGAGTTCATAATCTTCTGCCTTGAAAAGCACAGGAACATCTAAAATTATTGTAGCGAGTTGTTTGGACAAAATACCAAGGTCTTTATTGGCTTCAATTTTTTCTCCAAGTTTTCCTTTAATGTTAGAAGAATTTTTTAAAAGCTCTTCCATTGTTCCGTACTCTTTGATAAACTTTTTGGCTGTTTTATCTCCAACTCCTGGAAGTCCTGGGATATTGTCTACTGCATCTCCCATCATCCCTAAATAATCAATTACTTGATCTGGACGCTCTACCTCAAATTTTTCTTGTACTTCGGGAATACCCCATATTTCAATACCATTCCCCATTCGAGCAGGTCGGTACATAAAAATATTTTCTGAGACAAGTTGGGCAAAATCTTTATCAGGAGTAACCATAAACACTTTATACCCTTCTTTTTCAGCTTGTTTTGCGAGAGTTCCAATGATATCATCTGCTTCAAAACCAGCTTTTTCAACAACTGGGATGTGCATCGCGTTTAAGATTTGTTGAATATAGGGAACAGCAATCTTAATTGCTTCTGGTGTTTCATCTCTGTTTGCCTTGTATTCAGTAAACATTTCAGTTCTACTTACGGAACCTCCTTTGTCAAAACAAACTGCTAAATGGTCGGGGCGTTCCCGTTTAATGACATCAAGAAGAGAATTGGTAAACCCCATGATGGCTGAGGTATCCATTCCTTTTGAATTGATTCTGGGATTTTTTATAAAGGCATAATATCCTCTAAAAATTAGTGCAAAGGCATCAAGTAAGAAAAGACGTTTTTGTTCGCTCATTGGTTAAATATAAAAAACGATTAGGCTTTGGGAATCAATACCCGTTTTTATTTGCAATTAGATTTAATTTTTTTCGAACTCCTAAAACATCCAGCTCTAATTTTTGAAGTAATTTTTGAGGATTCCCATGGGAAATAAAACGATCTGGAATTCCTTGTAAATCAACAGGAATTGTATAATGATGTTTTGCGGCAAATTCCAAAACAGCACTACCAGCACCACCTTGAATTGTCCCTTCTTCAAAAATTAGGAGGCGTTCAAAATTCTGAAAAATTTCATGTAATAGTTTTTCATCTAGTGGTTTGATAAAACCCATGTCAAAATGAGCAAAAACATCAGCCCTTTCAAACCCTAAAAAAGCTTCACTAATGGTTTTTGCCATGGTTCCAACCGAAAGAATTGCAAAACGGTTTCCTTCTTTTAAAATACACCCTTTTCCCCATTTTATTTTTTCAAAATCAGTTTTTGGTTTCATTATCTGAGAATAACCTCTCGGATATCTGATAGCTAAGGGGCGGTCTAATTCAAACTGAGCAGAATAAAGGAGATTTTGAAGCATTTGCGCATTTCGAGGAGCTGCTATAATCAGATTGGGGATGCATCTAAGATAAGCAATGTCAAAGACTCCATGATGAGTAGGACCGTCATGTCCAACAATTCCTGCTCGATCTACACAAAAAACAACGGGAAGCTTTTGTAGCGCTACATCGTGAATGATTTGATCATAAGAACGTTGTAAAAACGTAGAATAAATAACACAAAAAGGAAGTAAACCCTGGGTTGCCATTCCTGCTGCAAGCGTAACGGCATGTTGTTCTGCAATACCAACATCGATACACCGATCGGGAAAAGCATGCATCAACTCAACTAGACCACTGCCCGTAGGCATAGCTGGTGTAATAACCATAATTTTAGGATTGTCTTGAGCTAGCTTTAAAAGGGTTTGTCCAACCACCGCTTGGTATTTAACTTTATTATCGGTTGGTTTATGATTGAGTTTTCCAGTAAGTGGATCAAATTTTCCTGGTGCATGATAGGTAATTTGCTCGTTTTCAGCCACAGGAAGTCCCTTGCCTTTTTTGGTAACTATATGAAGTAATCGAGGGCCTTTGCGTTTTTTTTCGTTTTTTAAGGCACTCAAAAGCGCATCTAGATCATGCCCATCAATAGGTCCTGAGTAGGGAAGGTTTAGAGATTGGAAAAAATTAGGTAGAGAATTGTTGCCATTTTTTACAGTATCGAAGTAGTCTTTCAGTGCTCCAACGCTTGGATCTATTCCCATACTGTTGTCGTTAAGGATTACCAAAACATTTGCATTGGTAGTTCCCAGATGATTGAGTGCTTCAAACGCCATGCCATTAGCAATAGAAGCATCACCTATAACAGCGATATGATGCCGATTGAGCTTCAGTATCTTTGCGCTCAGCGCCATTCCTAGAGCAGCGGAGATACTTGTTCCAGCATGACCAGTTCCAAAAGAATCGTAAAGACTTTCTTCTCTTTTAGGGAAACCGCTGATTCCATCTTCTTGACGTAAATTTTTAAAGTCATCCTTTCTACCAGTTAGCATTTTGTGACCGTAGGCTTGGTGACCGACATCCCAAATTAAAAGGTCATCAGGAGTATCAAAAATATAATGTACGGCAATACTCAGTTCTACGGTTCCAAGACTAGAACCTAAATGACCTTCTCCTTTTGCTAACGAAGTGATTATTTCTTTGCGTAATGCAATTGTCAAAGCGAGTAATTCATCTTGAGAGCACTCTCGCAAAACAAGTGGATTTTTGATTGTATCTAACAATGCTTTTGACATGCCGTAAAGGTACATAAATCCATTAGTGATTAAATGGTATTGGTTTTTGTATTTTTGAGTATGGAATTAGATGACACATACTTCATGCAGCAGGCTATGGCTGAAGCTCAAAAAGCTTTTGATGCTGATGAGGTACCAGTAGGAGCAGTTGTTGTGGTGGCAGATAGAATTATTGCACGAGCACATAATTTAACCGAAAGACTAAAGGATGTTACGGCTCATGCTGAAATGCAAGCGATTACTTCTGCAGCAAATTTTTTAAATGGGAAATATTTAACTGGGTGTACTCTATACGTCACATTAGAGCCATGCATCATGTGTGCTGGAGCGTTAGTGTGGAGTAAATTAGATCGGATTGTTTTTGCGGCGTCTGACGCACATCGCGGATATCAAAAGGCTGGGATTAGTCTGCATCCTAAAACCACTAGCCATGGGGGCGTTTTGGAATATGAAGCAAAAGCGCTTTTGGATGCCTTTTTTGCTAAAAAAAGGGCATAAAAAAAAGCACCTCTTTAAGAAGTGCTTTATTCACAGTAATCATATATAAATTATAATAGGCTGATATTGGAAGCTTGCTTTCCTTTTTTACCTTCTTCTTCTACATACTCTACTTTCGCTCCTTCTCTAAGGGTCACGCCATCTAGGGCTGAAATGTGAACGAATACATCCTCTCCGGATTCATCGTTAGTAATGAAACCAAATCCTTTAGCTTCATTGAAAAATTTAACTGTACCAGTCATGTGTTTATTTAAAAATTATGCTGCAAAGGTACGTTTATTATTAAACCAAGAATAAATTTTAACATTTTAATTTGATAAAAGAGGCTGATTTTCAATTCTTTTCATCAAAATAATTAAAAATAATCAGTTTTTAGAAGTGTTTTTTTGTTTCCTCAAACGTGTAGATGGGTTCATAGTTTCCCTCATTTTTTTAAGATTTTCTTCACTAAGAGTATAGTCTTGAAGTCTTTTTCCATTCCACCGATGATATAAAAATAGCGGAAGATAGATAAGAGATGTTGTTAGCACTGTAAAACCAATGATTCGTTCACCACTTTCAAAATCAATTTGAGATTTGTAATATATCCCAAAGAATAAACTCAATAGTAATCCTAAAAAAAAGAGACGTAAAAAAAGTTTCATTCTTTATCGGTAGATGTTGTTTTGAGATTTAATTCTTTTAACTGTAATGCATCTAATGGGGCAGGCGCGTCTATCATCACATCTCTTCCTGAATTGTTTTTAGGAAAGGCAATAAAATCTCTAATCGTTTCTTCTCCTCCTAAAATAGCAACTAATCGGTCCAATCCAAAAGCAATTCCTCCATGTGGTGGAGCACCAAATTGGAAGGCATCCATTAGAAAACCGAATTGAGCTTGAGCTTCTTCTTTAGTGAATCCGAGTAAATCAAACATTTGAGATTGTAATTCTTGATCGTGTATTCGGATAGAACCGCCACCAATTTCATTACCGTTTAAAACCAAATCGTAAGCATTTGCTTTTACAGCGGCAGGATCCGTTTTTAATAAATCTAGATGCTCTGGTTTGGGTGCGGTAAAGGGGTGGTGCATGGCATGAAAACGTTTACTTTCCTCATCCCATTCTAATAAAGGGAAATCCGTAATCCAAAGAGGTGCAAATACCTCGGGCTTGCGAAGTCCAAGGCGAGTAGCCATCTCCATCCTAAGAGCACTGAGTTGTGTTCGTGTTGTTTTGATTTCTCCAGAAAGAATTAAGATGAGGTCTCCAGCTTTTGCTTGACAATGTGTTGCCCAAGTGCTGAGGTCTTCAGGACTAAAAAATTTATCTACGGAAGATTTAAAACTTCCATCTGCATTACATTTTACATAAACCAATCCTTTGGCTCCAATCTGAGGGCGTTTTACCCAATCTATTAGTGCATCAATTTCCTTTCGACTCATTTCAGCGGCACCAGGAACACTAATTCCAACTACCAATTCTTGACTATCAAAAACACCAAACCCTTTTCCTTGAGCAACTGCATTAAGTTCACAAAACTTCATTTCAAAACGAATATCAGGTTTATCGTTTCCATAGGTTTTTATGGCTTCATCATAAGTGATTCTGGGAAAATCAGCAATATCGATACCTTTAATTTCTTTGAGTAAATGACGCGTCAATCCCTCAAATTGGGCTAGGATATCCTCTTGTTCTACAAATGCCATTTCACAATCTATTTGTGTGAACTCAGGCTGTCTATCTGCCCGAAGATCCTCATCACGAAAGCATTTTACGATTTGAAAATATTTATCCAAACCTCCTACCATCAGCAATTGTTTGAATGTTTGTGGAGATTGGGGTAGGGCATAAAACTGGCCTTCATTCATTCTAGAAGGGACCACAAAATCTCGTGCTCCTTCGGGAGTTGATTTAATAAGATAAGGGGTTTCAACATCAATAAATCCATCTTTAGAAAGGTAATTTCTGACTGCCATGGATACCTGATGTCTAAAAAGAAGATTTGCTTTAACGGGATTTCTCCGAAGGTCTAAATAGCGGTATTGCATTCGGAGTTCTTCTCCACCATCAGTTTCATTTTCAATTGTGAATGGTGGAGTTTTAGAGGGATTTAAGATTTTAAGGTCTTCCACTAATACCTCTATGGCTCCAGTAGTTATATTGGGGTTTTTGGATTCTCGTTCTATTACTGTTCCCTGAACTTGAATGACGAATTCTCTTCCCAAGCCTTGTGCGCTATCAAAGATTGATTTGGGTGTACGTTCTTCGTCCAAGACAAGTTGAGTAATCCCGTAGCGATCTCTGAGATCAATCCAAATTATAAAACCTTTGTTTCTATTTTTTTGGACCCAACCTGATAAAGTTACTTTCTGATTAAGGTGTTCAAGGGAGAGCGCTCCACAATTATGAGTTCTATACATATTTTGTAAATGTTGGACAAAAATAAAAAATCCTGAGGGGTGAAACCTCAGGATTCGTAAATCTTTATAAAATCTTCTTTAACCAAATTTTGATTGAATAAACTATTGAGAAAGTAGCTGGAACAATTACTAAGGTTAAAAAGGTTGCGAAAGTAAGACCAAAAATAACAGTCCACGCTAAAGGTCCCCAAAAGATGACATTGTCTCCGCCCATGTAAACCTTAGGATTCCATTCTGAAAACATGGAGAAAAAATCAATATTCAATCCTATCGCCAAGGGAATTAAACCAAGCACTGTAGTGATAGCAGTCAATATTACAGGACGTAAACGAGCAGCTCCACCTTCGATTATTTCATTAGTAGCCATTTCTTTTGGGAGTAATGTACCGTTTTCTAATCCTTCCAGATCGTGTTTTCTGTCAATAAGAAGCTGGGTGTAATCTAATAAAACAACACCATTATTTACTACAATTCCAGCCAAAGCAATAATTCCCATCATGGTCATTAAAATGACAAAAGGCATCTGGAACGCCATCAGCCCAAGGAATACTCCTGTAAAGCTCAAGAAGATGGATAATAGAATGATAAGTGGCTTTGATATTGAATTAAACTGGAGTACCAAGAGTAATAAGATGAGCCCTAAGGCAGCTAGTAATGCATTTGAAAGAAATGCCATGTTTTTTTCTTGTTCTTCAATTTCACCTGAGAATTTAAATTTGATTTGACCTGGTAAGTCGTAATTTTCCAAAGCTTTTTTCACCTGATTTACAACTTCATTAGCATTAAAACCGGCAAGAACAGGAGAGTATAGAGTCACAACTCTGTTGAGTTCTCTGTGCTTAATAGCGTTAAAACTAGTACTGTTTTTTTGTTTTACTAAAGAAGAGATCGGAATTTCCTTGATCTGACCGTTGGCAGGATCTCTAAAGATTATATTCTGATTGAACAGGGCGTTTTGATTGTAGCGATTTTCTTCATTAAATCGAACATTAATGTCGTAATCATCACCATTCTTTTTAAAAACACCTGCTTTAGACCCAAAGAGTGAGGTACGAAGAAGCTGTCCGATCTGGGAAGCTGAGACTCCAAGTTCTCCAGCCTTCTCACGATCAATTTCAAGCTGACTACCAGGTTTGTTTTTATTGACATCAATCTTGAGTTCTTCTACACCACTAATGTTTATCCGATTAAGAAAATCTTTCATTTGCTCTGCGGTTAAAATCAAATCGAGGTATTCTGCTCCTGTGATTTCTATAGTTATTGGGTATCCAGCTGGTGGGCCATTTGCATCTTTTTCTACTGAGATAGCGATACCGGGGAATTTTCCGATGAGTTGTTCTTGAATGGCTTTTCGTAAACTTTCACTTGAAACACCTTCTCTTAATTTAAATTCACGCATGGTTAGGGTGATTTTACCTTTGTGCGGGAGCTCATTGGTATTTCCATTATCGATAAAAGGATTTCCAGCACCTTCACCTACTTGGGCGACCATAGATTCTACAAGCAAATTGACACCGTTTTTATTAAATTCTGGACGCTTCATCACATTCAAAATTTCTTGTTCAACCTTTTTGGTTGCAGAATTTGTTTTTGAAATAGCGGTACCTTCCGGGTATTCAATAAATACGAGAATTTGTTGCGGTTGGTTATTTGGAAAAAACTCCACTTTTGGAGGAAATATTCCCATTAAAGCAAAGGACAAAAAGAGGAGTAAAAATGTTCCCCCTAAAAATAGATAAGGTTTGATTCCGCTTAACGCAAACCTTAAAAGCATACGATAGCCATTTTCGAGTTTTACTAAAAATGTATTTTGGAATGTAAGTGCCCAATTTTTGATGAAAAATTTATACATCCAAAAAAGGATAGGGATCAAAACCATTAGGTTACCAAAAATTCGTGTTTGAGGGCTTCCAAACAGTAAGAGAATTCCAAGTCCTCCCATAAAAAAGGTTAACCTCCAAAGTGATTTGGTACTGATTTCTCTATCACTGATTTCCATAAATTGTGAAACCAGCATGGAGTTAAAGAATATTGCAACAATTAGTGACGAGCCTAATACAACAGAGAGTGTAATTGGGAAATAGATCATGAATTCTCCCATCAATCCAGGCCATGCTCCAAGAGGAACAAAAGCGGCAATAGTGGTAGCAGTTGACACAATGATAGGATAGGCAATTTCACCAATCCCAGCTTTTGCTGCTTGTATTCTTGACATCCCTTCCTTCTCCATTAAACGGTACACATTCTCAACGACAACAATTCCATTGTCTACAAGCATTCCAAGTCCCATAACAAGTCCAAAAAGAACCATTGTATTGAGCGTATATCCCAAGAATGACATAATCATAAAAGACATAAACATGGACATGGGAATGGCGAAACCTACAAAAAGAGAATTACGGAATCCTAGGAAGAACATTAATACTGTAACTACCAAGATTACTCCAAAAATAATACTATTAACTAATTCGCTAATTTGATTTAGCGTCATATTAGATTGGTCATTTGAAACCACTATTTCAATATCTTCAGGAATTCCCAATGTTTTGTTTTCGGAAACAAGTTCTTTAATGTCCATTGAGGCTTGTACTAGGTTTTTACCTCCTCTTTTCACTACGTCTAAAAGCACTGCTTTTTCACCAAAAGAACGTGCAAATGAAGTCACTTCCTTTTCTTTAAAATCGATCGTAGCAATATCTCCAAGGTATACAGGGCCATTATCTGTCTTAACTACAAAACTTTTAAGATCTTCAGGATTTTGTATTTCACCAGTCAATCGAATATTTCTTCTTTGACCACCACTTACGATATTCCCTCCTGAAATAGTTGTATTCTCTCGTGAAATAGCACCTAATATGTCGTTAAATGAGACTTTAGCAGCGGTCATTTTATAAATATCCACAGCCACCTCAACCTCAAAAACCTGAATACCTCTGATATTCACCTCTTTTATTTGTGGTAGTTGTTCGATACTGTATTCGAGTCGTTCAGCAAAAACCTTAAGTTGATCAATAGGATAGTCTCCAATAAGACTAATGTTCAGAATAGGCTGCAATTCGGAAAAATCCAGTTCAAAAATATTGGGCTCTACTTTTGCATTATTAAAAACGGGCCAATCTGGTCCAGACTTAATTCCATCGACTAGATCTTTAACTTTTTGTTTTGCAGCATCTATGGTGATATTTTCATCAAATTCTATTTCGATAACTGAGAAGTCTTCCGAAGAAGTAGAACGAATTTCTACTAAATTGGGAACCCCTTTTAATACTTCTTCTAAAGGATCCGTAATTGATCTTTCAATATCCTCAGCAGTATTTCCAGGATAAATAGTACTGACAAAAACTTTGGTATCATTAATCTCGGGGAATGTTTCCCTAGGCATCGAGAAATAGGAGCTAACTCCTAAAATGAAAAAGATAACCATAATGACATAGATCACGGTTTTATGATCGATGGCCCAGCTAGCAGGTAAAAATTCTTTAATCTTAGATGTTTTCATTTTATTAGCGTTTATTGCTCAATTCGTTCAACTTTCTGATTTGCGACAAGCATCCCTACCCCTTCATCTACAACCAAGTCACCTAAGGAAATTCCTTCGGTTACTTCAATCATTTCATTTTGAGTTTTTCCTAAATTGACAAAACGTTGTGTTGCGATGTATTTATTTTCACCTTCAGAATCAGTTAAAACAAAGACGTAATTTTTTCCGTTGGCATTTTCTCTTAAAACTCTCATTGGAACCATAATCGCATTGGGATTGATATAGTCTATCACACTTAATTTAGCATTGAGATTAGGCTTGATCTGCCCATTTGTATTTTCTAGTGCGGCTTCTATTCTAAATGTCCTATTACTAGATTGAATAAAGCTCCCAGTCTGACGAATAGTTGTGTTCTGTGTTTGGTTTAGAACAGGAATTTCAACTAAGGCTTTACTCCCTTTAGTTATTGCTGTCATATAATTTTCAGGGACATCGGCCTCTACATACATATTTTTAAGATTTACAATTCGTAAAATCGGTGTTATTCCTGGAGCAACATTGGAGCCTTGATTTGTGAAAATTTCATCAATAATACCGTTAAAAGGGGCATATATTTTGGATTTAGCGAGTTGCTTTTTCATTTGACTCAATTGCTTTTTTTGAGCCTCGTAGCGGGTTTTAGCTTCTAAATACATCATTTCTGAGCCAATTTTTTGATTCCATAAACGTTCCGTTCTTTCGAATGTAGTTTTAGCTAAGTCTAATTGAAGTTGCATTTGTTCTAATTGCTCTTGTAGTCCTGCATCATCAATAACGGCGAGAAGTGCACCTTTTTTGACAGCTTGCCCTTCCTTTACATTAATACGTTCCAATTTGCCTCCAAACTCTGGGTATAATTGTAAGTTTTGACGGGTTTTGATATTCGCTTGAACCTCGATAGCGTGTTCGAAATTAACAGCCTGAACAGGGTTTGCAGTAACCAATACTCTTTTTTCATTTACGGTCAATTTCTCTATGGATGCATTGACTTGATTCAGTTCAAGGGTTAAGGCATTAATCTGTTCAAGATATTTATCTTTTTGAACGATCAGTTCATCTAAACTATTAACAGCTACATTTTGTTTTGCTGGGGTTTCGTTTTTTTGCCCGCAATTAAATAGCGTGAGGGAAATACTAAGTAAAAGAATTGCTTTTTTCATGATTTTTATTGTTCGGAGATGTTAAGGAGAGTTTCTAAGTTCAATTTTTTTTGAATGACATTTTGAATGGCAGTAATATAATTGTTTTGAGCTGTGTACAATTGCAGCTGTGCCTGACGAAGCTCGAATGAAGATGAAAGACCTTCAAAATATTTGGACTGGTTCTTTTCTTCAATTCTACTTGCAAGTGCTAAATTTTCTTTGTTGGTAAAATAAGTTTCTACTGCCAATCGATATTCGTTTTGGGCAGCTTGAAATTCAATATTAATACGTTCTTCTGTTTCTTCTAGGTTAGTTTGCGCTTGGTCAACAGCAATTTTAGCTTTTTGAGATTGAGATCTTCGATTTAGAGAGCTAAAAACAGGAACGTTTAAATTGATTCCGAATAGAGATGCACCAAACCATTTCTGTTGTGAGTCGGTAAAAGAGAATGTTTCACTATTCCCTGTATAATTTCCATTTATAAATGCGGATAATCGGGGTAAATTTTTCGACTTTTCAAATTTAAATAGTAGACTTTCAGATTTTAAATTATTGGTAGCAATTTTAATATCAATATTTCCACTAAGGTTTGGATTTGTATCAAATTTTTCTTCAAAGAGTCCTTCAGTAGTTAATGTTTCAAGAGTATCTGTAAGCGTCAGGGGAGTAGTGGTAGGATATCCCATGAGTAATTTTAACATATTAAATGTAATTTTCTCAGTGTTTTGAGCATATCGGAGTTGGGTCTCAATTCCGGAGAGGGTCAAACGGAGTTGTTCTACGCTTTCTTCTTCTTCAAAACCATTACGAAAAAGTTCTCGGACCTCATTCAAATTGGCTTCTAAACTATTCCTATTCTTTTTTAGGAACTTAATATTTTCTTGAACAAGCAAAATAGAACTGTAGGTGGAGATGATACTTTTTCTGATTTCCAGCATTGTTTTTTCAAGGATATTTTCAGATATAGCTAAATATACTTTAGTTGCTTCAAGCCCTACTATGTAGGATCCGTCAAAAATTAGTTGATCTAATGTAACACCTGCAACCACAGTTTGTGGAGTCCCAAATTGAACTTCTGCAAACTCACCTTCTTTTCCTCCAAAAAACTGAGCTGGTATAAGTGATGTAGGAAGTTCAATAAAATTTTGATAGCTAGCATTTGCTCTTACTTGAGGTAAACCGATAGCGATAGTACTCCATCGTTCTTTGTAAGCCCTTTGCACTTCTCTGTTTGCATTGAGTATCTGACGGTTGTTGTCTTTTCCAAATGCCACTGCTTGCTCCAGACTTACTTGTTCGGGAAGTTCTTGTCCGACTACAAAGTAGAAATTCAGGGTGAATAGAAATAGTAATTTGAGATTGGTTGTCATAAGTTAAGTTCTTTTTTATAGTATTCTAGTTTTTCGGTACCCAGAGGCGTACAAATGGCCCGTAAATGATATTCTGAAAAGTCAATCAGCAACTGATTAACTTTATACTTTTCTATTGGAAACAATTCAATGTCCGACACCCCTTTTATTCCGTTGAAAAAGATTCGTGTTACAAAGTCAAGGTTAATTTCAGCTCTAAAAAGGCCGGTATTTACACCTTTACTAAGACTAGTATAAAACAATCCACTCATGGCCTCAAATTCCTTAGCTCGCATTTCAGCATAAATTGAAGGATAGAATTTTTGAAGTTGATAAAGAGGTGATGTTTGTTCGTTGCTCATGTGATTTAAAGCCTCTTTTTTTAATTGGTATAATTCTATAATAGGGTCTTTGGCTTGTTTAGAAATGACTTTTATTTTCTCTAAAATATTATTAAAGTGTGCCATAGCACTCTCTTCTACCAAGGCTTCTTTGTTGGAAAAATAGGTATAAATGGTTTTTTTGGAGATGTGCATGTGTTGAGCAATTTCATCCATTGTCACACTCTTATATCCGTATTGTAAAAAAAGACTTATTGCCTGCTCTACAATGTTGTTCTTCATTTTATTTTTTTTGCAAAACTACAAAAGGAAACTAAATAAACAATAAAAGTTTCCAAAGTTTCTTTATTCTTTAGCATCAGATTAAATCTTATTTTTACCAAAAACATATTTTTCATGTCAAATAACACGAAATTGTTTCAAGATTATCTTCAATCTATAGTTCAAAAAGAAGAACCTGCGGGTCTGTACCAACCGATTTCTTATTTATTACAATTGGGAGGTAAACGCATACGTCCGTTACTCACCCTAATGGCGGTAGATATTTTTAATGGAAAGCCAGAAGGGGGACTTCCAGCTGCATTGGCAGTTGAATTATTTCACAATTTCACTTTGATGCATGACGATATTATGGATGAGGCTCCTTTGCGAAGAGGACAACCTACGGTACATGAAAAATGGGACCTTAACACAGGGATACTATCCGGAGACGCTATGCTGATTCAAGCCTATCAAAGTCTGGAAGCGTATCCAGATCTTTTGTTTGGTAGACTGACACGATTATTGAGTAGAACCGCAATAGAAGTTTGTGAGGGTCAACAGTATGATGTAGATTTTGAAACGCAAACTCAAGTAAGTCAGGAGGCCTATTTGGAAATGATTCGTTTAAAGACAGCTGTACTTGTTGGCTGCGCTTTAAAAATGGGAGCTGTAATTGGAGGTGCCGCAGAAGAAGATGCTCAAGCGATCTATGATTTCGGGGTACTTTTAGGTACAGCCTTTCAGATTCAAGATGATTATCTAGATGCGTTTGGGGATCCTAAAATTTTTGGAAAACAAGTAGGGGGTGACATACTTGAAAACAAGAAAACTATTCTTTATCATCAAGCTATGATTCAAGGATCAGTTGAGGACCAGAGAATACTTACAGAATGGTTTTCGAAAAAAACAACTGCTTCAGTTTCCGAAGAAAAAATTAAAATAGTGAAATTACTTTTTGACTCCAGCGGGGCAACAGAAGCAACAAAAGCATTGGTAGTTCAATACACAGAAGCCGCCTTTGAAAAACTTGAAACCATACAAATTGATGCCCAAAGTAAGGTTCATTTAAAAGTATTTGGACAAAATTTAATGGAGCGAAAATTTTAAAGAAACCGTTTAAAAAGTGCGCTTAAAAACCATCTTTTTTGTTTAAAAGAAAAAGAAGCTAAAATCAGTAATTCTTCCCAAACTGTAGTTTTTTCGTCCAAAAAACGAAAAATATTCAATGGTGAATTTTTAGCAAACATACGCTCAAACAATTGACTTCCCTCTGAATTATACTTGTTTAAAACGTCAAGGAATAAAAGGTCATAAAACCGGAATCTATTTTTGGCAGTGAACTGATTTAAGGGTTGCCCTTCTTTTAAAAAAGGAATTAATCGAAGCACTTGTCTGCTGGTGTTCATGAAGGTAAAGCCGGTACTTGCTTTAGTCCAACCACCCGCGGTACCGATGTGTAATAAAGAAGGGGTATTTGCTTTTTCAAAAGGGAAACAACTCATAGGGATATTGCCTTTTTCTTTTTCAACAATGGTATAGGTGTGGATTCCCTTCGATTTTAAGTAGTTTTTGATACCGTCCTCGTATATTTTTTTGTCGAGTACTTCTTTTGAAAAAAAGGTGTATTCAAATAAAGCATGCTGATCATCTGTAGGCAGTACGTATAAAAAACGTGTTTCATTATGCTGCGGGATATTAAAATCCATAAAAAGGATTTTGTCTGGATCAAAACAAGGCATAGGGGTCTCTATGAACCAACCGATAAAATGCTGCTGAAGGACAGGGTACTTTGTTTGTTTGAAAAGGAGCTCTCGGTCAAATAGACTACTGAGCACTTTTTCAGAGACATAAGTTTGCCCATCAGTAATAACTTCGGTAGTTAAACCTTTGGATTTTATTTCAATGATTTCAGCTTGATGTAGCTGAATATTTTTATGTTTTTTAATTTGTTCTCGTGTTGATTGATAAAATACTTGAGAACGTAACATTTTATAACGAAAGGGTTCCAATTTGAATTCAAGATGAAGTTTCTTTGAAAAGAATTGAGCGGTTCCCCATTCTTTAAACATTAGGGGATCGAAACTACCATTATCTTCTTCCCAGAAGCACCATGTTCGGTCATTGGTATCTTTAGTGCTTTTTTCTATTAAAAGAATTTTTGAAGAATTAAAAAAAGGATCTTCGGTAAGTGCTTTTAAAAATAATAAGCCAGAAGCTCCTCCTCCACAAACGATAAAGTCAAAATGCTGCTTTTTCATAGACGCATTGTAAAAGTAATTAAATCACCTTGAATTGATTGATTATTCTATTGAACTATTTATTTTTGTATTGAATAATTAACAAGAATGGATTCAATTATTGATTTTTTCCTTTCAATTAGCCCAATTGCTGGTGCATTTTATGCGACACTATTTACTTGGGGTCTCACTGCACTAGGAGCTTCTTCCGTTTTTTTTATAAAAAACATGAATCGTGCCGTCTTAGATGGCTTATTAGGTTTTACAGGGGGTGTCATGGTAGCAGCTAGTTTTTGGAGTTTATTGGCACCAGGAATAGAAATGAGTCCTGGAGAAGGATTTGTTAAAGTCATTCCAGCTGCAGTTGGTTTTGGATTGGGTGCCTTGTTTATTTTTGGTCTAGATAAGGTATTACCACATATCCATATAAATTTTAAAGAAACAGAGGGAATTAAAACCCCTTGGCACAAAACAACCTTACTCGTTTTAGCAATTACTTTACACAATATACCAGAGGGTTTAGCTGTAGGGGTCTTGTTTGGAGGGGTTGCTGCCGGAATACCTGAAGCGTCTATTACTGGTGCGGTTGCACTCGCTATTGGAATTGGAATTCAAAATTTTCCAGAGGGAATTGCTGTATCAATGCCGATGAGACGTTTAGGCTCAAGTCGTTTTAAAAGTTTTTGGTACGGACAACTTTCAGCTATAGTGGAGCCTATTGCAGCTGTGGTAGGTGCTATTGCAGTCTCATTCTTCACCCCTCTTTTACCTTATGCATTAGCCTTTGCAGCTGGAGCAATGATCTTTGTTGTAGTAGAAGAAGTAATTCCTGAAACTCAACAAGACAAATATACCGATATAGCAACACTCGGTTTTATTGGAGGATTTATTGTTATGATGACTTTAGATGTTGCTTTGGGTTAACCCTGCTCAGCATCAAACGATTTCCAACCCTGTGCGCTTAATTCAATCTGATGACCCAAGCCGGTAATTAGTTGACATCCAGCATTTTTATCAACAGCATGGCCAATTACAGTAAGTAAAGGATGGTTTTTGATTTTGTCAAAGTCTTTTTGACCTATAGTAAAAAGTAGTTCGTAATCTTCTCCACCATTAAGTACGGCAGTGGTTGAATTTAATTTAAACTCTTCACATATCAGATTGACTTCAGGATCCAATGGTAATTTTTCTTCGAAAAGATGAAAACCTACATCTGATGCCTTTGCGAGATGAAAAATTTCTGACGAAAGTCCGTCGCTAATATCAATCATCCCAGTTGGAATCAAATCTATTTCATCCAACAATTCTATTATATCTTTTCTCGCCTCAGGCTTAAGTTGTCGTTCTATACTATAGCTGTAGGGGGTGAGGTCGGGTTGTGAATTAGGGTTGACTTTAAAGACCGCTTTTTCCCTTTCTAAGACTTGAAGCCCAACATAGGCGGCACCTAAGTCACCACTAACTACAAGCAAATCATTCTCCTGAACTCCTGAACGCTTTACGATGGGTTTTTTTGTAGAGGTTCCCAATGCTGTAATGGACAGCATTAATCCTGATGTACTGCTAGAGGTATCTCCTCCAATTAAATCCACATTGTAGTTTTTACACGCAAGGGAAATTCCTGAGTACAATTCTTCCAATGCTTCCAAAGTAAACCGATTGGAAGCAGCAAGAGAAACTGTTACTTGGGTAGGAATTGCATTCATCGCATAAATGTCTGATAGATTTACGATAATGGCTTTATACCCCAAGTGCTTTAAAGGCATGTAACTGAGGTCAAAATGAATTCCTTCTATTAGGAGATCAGTACTGACAATAGTCTGTTGGTTGGAATGCTCTAGTATGGCAGCATCATCTCCAATACCGAGGATGCTAGATTTGTTTTTTAGATCAAATGAATTTGTCAGGTGATCTATCAATGCGAATTCCCCTAAAGAGGAAAGATTAGTTTTGCTTTGGTTTTTGTTTTCAAACATGATGCAAAAGTAATTGACAAATATTTAATGACAGAAATAATAATTGAAAAATGAATCTTTATAACTTTGAAAAAAAATAAACATGATAACAAAACCCCTTATCACAATTTTGCTTTTAGCTTTAGTTCTTTTTTCAAGTTGTTCAAAATCTGATCCAGAAGAACCTGTGACTGAGGGTCTCGATGAATTTTCAGATAGTATTTTGGATGATGTCATTTCTGAGTTCGCGAACATAAATGATCCAAAAAGTAAAGAAATTACGTACGGAACCATTCCTTGTGAAGATGGTATAGCAATCGGCTTTCCATGCTCTAATTACGATCTTTTATCTCATATTCCATTAGGATATTTTGGGAGCTCTTCTGGAAATGATAATTGGGGATGGACGGATCCAGATACTGGAATAGAGTATGTACTCTCTGGTTTAGATGATGGAATAGCATTTGTTTCTATAGAAGATCCAGAAAACCCAATCTATTTAGGAAAATTACCTACTGCAACTTTACCGAGTTCATGGAGAGATGTAAAAGTTCATAACAACCACGCTTTTGTCGTTAGTGAAGCTCAAAATCATGGGATGCAGGTTTTTGATTTAACAAAATTGAGAAGTGTCACAGAAATTCAAACTTTTTCTGCTGATGTTCATCTTACAGATTTTGGAAATGCACATAATATCAGCATCAATTCAGAAAGTGGATATGCTTACGTTTTAGGATCGAACCTTTATGAGGGTGGCCCTGTTTTTATAGACGTTAATGATCCAAAAAATCCAATTTTGGTTGGAGGGTATGAGGGGGCCTCTTACACTCATGATGCTCAAATTGTATTATACAATGGTCCTGATTCTAACTTTCAAGGAAAAGAACTTTTATTTGGGAGCAACAGTGATGGAGGAGCTAATAATCGAATTGTTATTGTTGACGTAACTGATAAAGCAAACCCAGAATTGGTTCAATCCTTTACATATTCTAATGGAGGATATACTCATCAAGGGTATCTTTCAGAAGACCATCGCTACTTCTTCATAGGCGATGAGCTTGACGAATTAAATTATGGATCACCTACTTCTACACGAATTTTTGATCTTTCAGAATTGACCAATCCTCTTCTTCATTTAAATTATTATGCGAATGTAAATTCTATAGATCACAACGGTTATGTCAAAGGCAATCTTTTTTTCTTAGCAAGTTATACCGCAGGATTTAGAGTATTGGATATTAGTGGAATTGATGAAAAACAAGTTGAGGAAATTGGTTTTTTTGACACTTATCCTGCTGATAATTCCACCAAATTTAATGGGGCTTGGAGTATTTATCCCTATTTTGAAAGTGGTGTTATAGCAATTAATGACATTGATTTGGGATTGTTTTTAGTTAAAGTTTCAGAAAATTAATGAAGCTAACATTCAAAATATTATCCTTAGTTTTATTTGTTAGTTGTTCCAAAACTTCTGAAAGTAATCTCCCTTTTTTACCACCTACAAATGGGAATTGGGTATCTGTTCAGACCTTTGGTGGAAGTCTAGAGGATATTGCACATGGAATCAAAACTACTGAAGATGGTGGTTTTGTAATCATCGGGAATACTTTAAGTACAGATGGTGATTTTAATACTAAAACCCGTTCTGGAAGTGATATCTTTTTAATGAAATTTGACCCAACTTTTCAGTTGGAATGGACAGAAACTTATGGAGGTTCAGAAGATGATCGGGGACATGATGTGGTTCAGCTAACCGATGGGGGATTTGCTATTATAGGTTACAGTATGAGTGATGATGGAGATGCCTCAGAAAATAAGGGGCAACATGATAATTGGTTATTGAGAACTGATTCCAAAGGCAAACTCTTGTGGGAAAAAAGCTTTGGTTTTTTAGGCCATGATCATGCCTATAATATTATAACCACTTCCGATGGAGGGTTATTTTTTAATGGATTTTTAGACGTAACTGCTTCAAACGGGGAAGGACAAGACGGTAAACAGTATAGTAAATCATCCAGGCATGGAGTTGGTGAATTTTGGTGTCATAAGCTCGATATCAACGGAAACTTGCAATGGAGAAGGTACTTTGGAGGTACAAGTAATGATCGTTCTTATGATGCTATTGAAACCCATAATGGAGATTTTGTTCTTGTTGGAGCAACTGAAAGTCAAGATGTAGATATCAGCAAACCTAGAGGAAGCTACGATTTTTGGGTAATAAAAATTAATGCCACCGGAGATTTAATCTGGGAACGCTCTATAGGAGGAAGCGACTACGATAGTGCAAGTTCAATTATTGAAACACTTTCCGGGGAATACCTTATTGCAGGACAAAGCTATAGTCAAGATATTGACGTATTGAATCCTCAGGGTTCTTCAGACATTTTATTGGCATGGATTTCACAAGAGGGTGTTTTAAGAAAAACAAAAAACCTAGGTCATCAAGGGTTTGAAACCGTCAATCAGTTAGTTCAACGTTCAGATGGCACACTTTTAGCAATTGGTCACAGCACTTCTTCCTTTATTAGTCAAGATCAAGAGAATCAGTTAAATAATGACGTACTCCTTGTGCACACCCTGCCCAATGGATCGGAGATAAGTAACTACACATTGTCTGGAGAAGGATTGAATATTGGAGAGTCATTGACAACCTCAGCTGATGGAAAAATTATTGTAGTGGGGAGCACTGAAAGTACCTCAGGAGATTTTTCCAATTCTAATGGAGATAAAGATCTTTTTATTGCAGTTTGGAATTAAATTCTCCGATTAAAGAATAGTTTAAAACAATGGGATATCGGGGCAAATCTCATGAAATACTCTATATTTGTATATTATTTAGATTAATTCTTTATTAGATGATTAGAGTTGCTGAAACAGCTAAAGAAAAAGTTGCGATGCTCATGCGAGAAGAAGGCTTTGATCCGTCAAACGATTTTGTTCGTGTGGGAGTTAAAAGTGGTGGTTGTTCGGGGTTGTCATATGATCTAAAATTTGACCATCAACTACGCGATGACGATAAACTTTTTGAAGACAATCAAGTAAAAATATTGGTCGATAAAAAAAGTTTGCTATATCTCTTGGGGACTACCCTAGAATATTCTGGTGGACTGAATGGAAAAGGCTTTGTTTTTAACAATCCAAATGCCCAACGTACTTGTGGTTGTGGAGAGAGCTTTTCATTATAAAATAACAACAAATGGCTTATACTGAAGAGGAATTAAAAAAAGAGTTAGAAACCAAAGAATACGAATATGGTTTCTATACTGATATAGAATCTGACACCTTTCCCAGTGGATTAAGTAAAGACATTGTAAGAAAAATATCAGAAAAGAAAGGAGAACCCGAGTGGATGACCCAATGGCGCTTAAAAGCATTCGAATCTTGGTCCGAAATGGAGGAACCTGAATGGGCAAACGTAAACTATGTTAAACCAGATTTACAAGCTATTTCATATTATTCTGCACCGAGGACAAAGCCGAAATACGAAAGTTTGGACGAGGTAGATCCTGAGTTACTTAAAACATTTGAAAAACTAGGAATATCTATAGACGAGCAAAAGAAACTCTCTGGAGTTGCCGTAGATATTGTAATGGATTCAGTTTCTGTTGCTACCACATTTAAAAAGACCCTGGCTGAAAAAGGAATCATTTTTTGCTCTATTTCTGAAGCAATAAAGGAGCATCCAGAGTTAGTTAAAAAATACATTGGTAGTGTAATCCCTCCAAAGGATAATTTTTATGCTGGGTTGAACAGTGCCGTTTTCACAGACGGTTCATTTTGCTATATTCCTAAAGGAGTTCGTTGTCCAATGGAACTATCTACTTATTTCCGAATTAATCAAGCAGGTACAGGGCAGTTTGAAAGAACACTTGTGATCGCAGATGAGGGGAGTTATGTTAGCTATTTAGAAGGCTGTACTGCTCCTTCAAGGGATGAAAATCAACTGCATGCCGCAGTCGTAGAATTAATTGCCTTAGACGATGCTGAAATAAAATACTCTACCGTACAAAATTGGTTCCCGGGAAATAAAGAGGGAAAAGGTGGGGTCTTTAATTTCGTCACTAAACGAGGGATTTGTCATGACCGGTCCAAAATATCATGGACACAAGTTGAAACAGGCTCTGCGGTAACTTGGAAATATCCTTCTTGTATTCTCAAAGGTGACAATTCTGTAGGAGAATTTTATTCAATCGCGGTAACCAATAATTTTCAACAAGCTGATACCGGAACAAAAATGATCCATCTTGGACAAAATACCAAGAGTACTATAATTTCTAAGGGTATCTCAGCTGGAAAATCTCAGAATAGTTATCGAGGTTTGGTTCAAGTTGGTCCAAGAGCCAAAAATGCACGTAACTTTTCACAATGCGATTCCTTGTTAATGGGGAATGAATGTGGGGCTCATACGTTCCCTTACATTGAAGCTAAAAATAACTCAGCACAAATAGAACACGAAGCAACTACAAGCAAGATTGGGGAAGATCAAATTTTTTATTGTAACCAAAGAGGAATTGATACAGAAAAGGCTATAGCCCTGATTGTAAATGGATTTAGTAAAGAGGTTTTAAATAAACTTCCAATGGAATTTGCTGTAGAAGCTCAAAAATTATTAGAAATCTCTCTTGAGGGATCAGTAGGATAAAAAAGAAACTATGTTAACAATAGAAAATTTGCACGCCGAAGTAGAAGGAAAAGCCATTCTGAAAGGAATAGATCTGGATGTTAAAGCTGGCGAAGTACATGCAATTATGGGGCCTAATGGTTCCGGAAAGAGTACTCTTTCATCGCTAATTGCAGGAAATGAGGAATATCAATTAACTAAAGGTAAAATGCTTCTCAGAGGAAAGGATTTAATAGAATTAGATGCTGAAGAACGCGCACATGAAGGCATCTTTCTTTCTTTTCAATATCCCGTTGAGATTCCTGGAGTTTCGGTGACTAACTTCATCAAAACAGCTATCAATGCCAATAGGAAAGCGAAAGGTTTAGAAGACATGCCTGCTAGTGAATTACTCAAAAAAATTAGGGAAAAAGCAAAACTACTGGATATTGATTCTAAGTTTTTGTCACGTTCCTTAAATGAGGGCTTCTCAGGAGGAGAAAAAAAACGAAATGAAATTTTTCAGATGGCCATGCTTGAGCCTTCACTTTCTATACTAGACGAAACCGATTCAGGACTTGATATAGACGCATTGAAAATTGTTGCCAATGGGGTAAACAAACTGAAAAATAAGGATAATGCTACCATTGTAATTACCCACTATCAGCGTTTACTTGATTATATAGTTCCTGACTTTGTTCATGTACTTTTTGACGGTAGGATCGTTAAATCAGGGACAAAAGAATTAGCACATGAATTGGAAGCTAAAGGATACGATTGGATAAAAGAATTGGCATCTCATGGAGTTTAAAGAAAAATTAATTTCTTCTCACCTCGCTTTTGAGGAGGACTTAAATCTAGATGATAGCGTTCATGAAACTCGAGCTTCTGCACTTAAAGTTTTTGAAGAAAAGGGCTTTCCATCCAAAAGGGAAGAAGCTTGGAAATACACTTCCATTGAAGCTCTGATTCAAAAGGATTACGCCCTGTTTCCAAAATCAGAAGCAAGCATCAATGTTAATGATGTAAAAAAATATTTCCTTTACGATACGGATACTTATAAAGTTATTTTTATCGATGGTATTTATAGTCCTTTCCTCTCTAATACTACACATGATGGGTTGGATGTTTGTTTAATGTCTGCAGCCTTAACAAAGCCAAAATACCGAGAATTAATAAACACCTATTTCAATAAAATTGCTCCTGAAGATGATAGTCTTACAGCCTTAAATACATCCTATGCAAAGGAGGGAGCTTATATCTATATTCCTAAAAGTATTGTGGCCGAAAAGCCTATTGAAATCATTCATTTTTCTTCAGGAAATGAAAATGCACTTTGGCTACAACCACGAAATTTAATTGTAGTCGATCAAAACGCACAAGTTCAAATTATCGAACGACACCAGAGTCTAAAAGAGCATCCAGTTGTCACAAATTGTGTCACCGAAATATACGTTCATCAAGATGCATTTTTGGATTATTATAAATTGCAAAACGACCTTCCCTCTGCATCATTGATTGATAGCACATACATTGTTCAGGAGAAAAAAAGTCACGCTAGCGTTCATACATTTTCTTTAGGAGGTAAATTGACACGAAATAATCTTCGCTTTTTTCATAAAGGAGAACACATAATGTCAACTCTAAAGGGAGTTACTATTTTGCATGGGAAACAACATGTGGACCATGCTACTTTAGTGCATCATGCCCAACCCAATTGTGAGAGTCACCAGGATTATAAAGGTATCTTTGCTGAGCGATCTGAAGGAGTGTTTAATGGCCAAATATTAGTCGATAAAATCGCTCAAAAAACGAACGCTTTTCAGCAAAACAACAATATTCTTATAGACGATCAAGCAACCGTAAATACAAAACCACAACTCGAAATATTTGCAGACGATGTAAAGTGTTCTCATGGGTGTACAATTGGTCAGCTAGATGAAGAAGCGCTTTTTTATCTAAGATCAAGAGGGATTCCCAAAAAAGAAGCGAAGGCATTAATGACTTATGCTTTTGCCAATAATGTTTTGGCAAGTGTGCAACTACCTTCACTTAAAAAACGGATTAATGGACAGATAGCTAAAAAGCTTGGTGTCAATCTAGGATTTGATTTATAGATGTTTGATGTAACTAAAATCCGAGCAGATTTTCCCATTCTTTCTCGTAAAGTTAACGGGCAAGATTTGGTTTATTTTGACAATGCTGCTACTTCACAAACTCCCCTTCAAGTTATTGATGTAATCACAGATTATTATTGCCGTCTCAATGCAAATATTCATAGAGGAGTTCATAAACTAAGTCAAGAAGCTACTGATGCTTACGAAGGAGCAAGAAAAACAATTCAGACACATTTCAATGCAGCCCACTCGCATGAAATTATTCTAACTGCAGGAACAACAGAAAGTATAAACTTGATTGCTTCTGGATACTCTAGCCTACTACAAAACGGAGATGAACTTCTTGTTTCGGCATTAGAGCATCATTCCAATATCGTACCTTGGCAAATGCTTTGTGAACGAACGGGCGCAAAGTTAAAAGTGATTCCGATGACCCAAGAAGGCACTTTGGACATGAGTGCATATGAAAGTTTATTAAATTCTAAAACACGCTTAGTCTTTGTAAATCATGTTTCTAATGCGTTAGGTACAGTCAATCCAATAGAAGAAATTATTACCAAGGCACACGCTGTGGATGCAAAAGTTTTGATAGATGGTGCTCAGGCTTGCCCACATATCAAACCAGATGTTCAAGAATTAGACGTAGATTATTACGTCACATCAGCACACAAAATTTGTGGTCCTACTGGAGTAGGAATGCTTTATGGTAAAGAAACTTTGTTAAATAAACTGCCTCCTTATCAAGGTGGAGGCGAGATGATCTCGACAGTTACTTTCGAAAAGACAACCTATGCCGATTTACCTCATAAGTTTGAAGCAGGAACTCCGAATATAGCTGGAGGAATTGCTTTTGGAGCGGCATTGGATTATATGAACAATATAGGATTTGAGACAATTGCTTCCTATGAAGAGGAGCTTCTTGCATATGCTACTAATAAACTCCGTGAGATACCTGGATTAAAAATATTTGGAGAAGCTGCTAAAAAAACGGCAGTAATTTCCTTCAATATAGATGGCATTCATCCATATGATATAGGTAGTATTTTAGACCAGTTAGGTATTGCAGTAAGAACGGGACATCATTGCGCTCAGCCAATTATGGATTACTATCAAATCCCTGGAACAGTGCGAGCATCTTTCGCTTTTTATAATACGAAAGAAGAAATAGACCGTCTCGATGCAGGAATCCGAAAGGCTATCGAAATGTTACAATAAATTTATAATTTTAAGTATGGAATCCATAGCAGAAAGACAACAAGAGGTAATTGAGGAGTTTTCCCTTTTTGAAGATTGGATGCAACGATATGAACACATGATCGATCTGGGTAAATCACTCCCTCTGATAGCTGAAGAACACAAAACCGATGACAATATCATTAAAGGATGTCAGAGTAAGGTTTGGGTTCACGCCTCACTAGAAGGAGATCAATTGATTTTTACAGCAGATAGTGATGCAATTATCACAAAAGGAATTATTGCAATTTTAATACGTGTCTTTTCAAATCAACATCCCAAAGCGATTCTTGAGGCTGACACAAATTTTATTGATGAAATAGGATTAAAAGAACATCTATCTCCCACGCGTGCCAATGGTCTGGTCTCCATGATTAAGCAAATTAAAATGTACGCAGTGGCTTTTCAAACCCAACTGAACTAGAAAATATGTCAGAAACAAAAGATACCGGTGCCCTAGGCGAAAAAATAGTTACTGTTTTAAAAACTATTTACGATCCTGAAATCCCTGTCGATATCTACGAATTGGGATTGATTTATGATGTCTTTGTAAATGAGGACATGGATGTTAAAATATTAATGACTTTGACTACTCCTAATTGTCCTGTAGCGGAGTCTTTGCCCATGGAAGTTGAAGAGAAAGTAAAATCTTTAGATGAAGTCAAAAGTGCAGTAGTCGAAATTACTTTTGATCCACCCTGGACTCAAGACTTGATGAGTGAAGAAGCCAAACTTGAATTGGGAATGCTATAATTCATGGGAGAACCTATTGTCAATAAAGTTGCAAAAAGTCCTTTGATTAATTTTGATCTAGAAGAGTGGATACCTAAAGGTCAACGTACACTAGTGGATCTTTCTAAATGGTTAGAAGATGGATTTCTCTTACGAGAAAAACCTTTTAGAGAAGCGCTAAAGCAAGAAGATTGGTCAATATATCAAGATCATTATATCGCCATTAACTGTTCTACAGACGCTATTCTACCCGCTTGGGCAGCTCTTTTGGTGACCAGTTATTTAGAGCCTTTTGCAAAAGATATTGTTATGGGAACCTTAGAAGATTTAGAACGTCATCTTTTTTCCAAAATAATAGCTGAACTTGATACGACTCCTTTTAAGGATAAGCCACTGATGATTAAAGGCTGTTCTGATCCTTCTATTCCAAAAGACGCTTATGTTCAATTAATTAAGCGACTGCAGCCCGTTGCCAAAAGTTTATTTTACGGAGAAGCTTGTTCTTCCGTACCTTTATGGAAGGCAAATACTAAGCGTGAAAGTTCAAGTTAAAAAAATCCTTATAATTTCTTATTACTGGCCTCCGTCTGGTGGCTCAGGAGTCCAACGGTGGATGTATTTTGCAAAGTATTTAAAAGCTTTAGGATGGCAGCCTTATGTTCTGACAGTTGATGAAAAAAGTGCTGCATATCCTATATTGGATAAAAGTCTAGTGAATGAAGTAAAACACATTCCTACTATTCGGACTCGAACCAGAGAACCCTTAAAGTGGTATTCATTACTCCGTTCAGCTTCAGAGACAAAAGGAATTCCCCAAGGTGTCGTAGCAACCCAAACCCTATTCGGAAAAATTACTGCTTTCATCAGAGGGAATTTATTTATTCCTGATGCGCGAAAAGGTTGGCGTTCCTTCGCTTTAAAAGCAGCTCAGCAATTAATACAAGAGGAAGAAATTCATAAGGTTGTGACTACAGGCCCCCCTCATTCTTCACATTGGGTAGGTGCACAACTTCAAAAAGAGTTTGGTCTAAAGTGGGTGGTAGATCTCAGAGATCCATGGGTCACATTATTTTATAATGCTCAGCTTTATAGAACCCCATGGGCAATAAAAAAAGATGAAAACCAAGAACAGATTATTTTACAAACTGCAGATGCTGTAATTACAACTGTAGCTGGAGAATTTCAAGATTATTTAAAAAGTAAAGCACCAAAACAGTATTATTTTACGATTCCAAACGGATACGATACCGATTTGATGGAGTCTATTTCAAATGAACTGTATCCTAAATTTCATATAGTATATACAGGCTTATTGACATCGAATCAAGAATACCATGGAATATTAACCGCTTTAGAGGAACTTCAAGATAAATACACGATTTGCCTTTCATTGGCAGGACAAATTCAACCTGAAATAATTGAAAAATTTAAATCGAAACTTCAAAATAGTGAAGTGATAATTCATGGATACCTCACCCATGAAGAGGCAATAAAGCTGATGAAAAGCGCAGATTTATTACTAAATATTATTTTTTCAGGAGCTCAAAAAGATATGATTTCAGGAAAACTTCTCGAATATATTGCCACTCAAAAACCTATTCTTTCTATTGGTGATCCCGATTCTGAAGCAGGACGATTTTTGATGCAAGGGAGTGCTTCCCTTATGGTGAAATCAGAAAAAATTTCAGAAATGAACTATTTTATTGAAAAGGCTTACCAAGGAAAAGGAACATTAAAAAACATCTTCCCAAACCTTGAAGAATGGAGCCGAGAAGCTTTGACTAAAAAACTTATTCAAGTATTTGAAGGCATTTAGAAAAATATATAATTAACGGTAAAACCCCTTTTCATCGAGATAAATCCAGCTAGCAGATGGGAGGAATGATTTTACATTTTCACCTTCTTTTATCCATTGGCGGATTTGAGAAGATGTAATGTCAATTAAGGGAGCGTTTGTCCACGTTATTTTGGGATGATTTAAAAATTCATCGGGAATTTGTCCATCGTTTTTTCGAGGATAGACATAAATCTCATGTTTTTCTATTATGGATTGGTATTCTTTCCATTGTGGAAATGAAATAATATTATCTTCTCCCATGAGCAAAACAAATTTTCTTTTGGGGTTATTTTTAGCTAAGTGGGAAAGTGTCTCGTAGGTGAAGTTTGGTTTAGGAAGTTCAAATTCTACAGTGCTTATTTCGAGTTTTGGGTGTCCTTTTATCGCTCTTGATACAAGCTCTAGCCGTTCGGTGTTTGGAAGCATTTTAGAGTTTTGTTTGAATGGATTTTGGGGAGTAATGACCAACCAAACTGCATCCAAATCAGTCTCATTTGCAAAGTGATTTGCTAGAGTAAGATGTCCGTTGTGAATAGGATCAAATGTACCAAAAAACAAACCAATTTTTTGCATCTATCAAATGTAGTAATTTGCTTATGAACCCACGAATTCCTGAACCAAACGAAGAACTTCTTCTTTTGCTTTTTCCAAATCATCATTGATAACAGTAACATCAAAGTCTTTGGAATAGGCCAATTCACTTGTTGATTTTTCCAAACGTTGTTGGATTTTGGCCTCTGACTCAGTTCCTCGGTTACGTAATCGTTTTTCTAATTCCTCTAGAGAAGGGGGCTGTACAAAAATTGCCAAGGTCTGTTTGGGATATTTGGATTTGATATTGAGTCCACCCTGAACATCAATATCAAAAAGAACGTGATTCCCTTCCTCCCAAAGTCTTTCAACTTCTGTTTTTAAAGTACCATAAAACACCCCTTGATATACTTCCTCGTATTCTAGGAAAGAGTTATTGGCAATTTTTTGACTAAATTCTTTTTGGGATAAAAAGTAATAATCTTTCCCATCTACTTCCTGACCACGTGGAGCACGTGATGTAGCAGAGATTGAAAAACCTAGATTTGGATGATGTTTTATCAAATGTTTAACTAGGGTCGTTTTTCCACTTCCTGAGGGTGCAGAAAAGACAATAAGTTTTCCTTTTCTCAAACTAAAGGACGTTTAGTAATTGTTCTTTAATTTTTTCAAGTTCGTCTTTCATTTGAACCACAATTTTCTGAAGTTCAGCATGATTTGCTTTAGAACCAATGGTGTTGATTTCTCGACCAATTTCTTGAGCGATAAATCCAAGTTTTTTCCCTACCACTTCATCACTCTGTATTACTTTTTTAAAGTACTCTAAGTGATTTTTGAGCCGTACTTTTTCTTCTGTTATATCGAATTTTTCAAGATAGAAAATCAATTCTTGTTCAAAACGGTTGGCATCTATTTCAATTTTTAAATCAGAAAGTGCATCTCGGAGTTTGGTTTCTATTTTCAAGCTTCGCTCTGGGTCAGTTTGAATAACTTCATCAAGGTATTTCTCAATTAAATTAATCCTATGATTGAAGTCTTTTTCGAGTGCAGCACCTTCATCAGCTCTATAGGTATTGATATCATTAATAACAGTATCTAATAGCTGAAAAATAGCTTTTTTTTCCGAATCTTGAAGAGAGCTACGATCAGAAGAAAGTGTATCCGGCAATCTCATTGCCATAGCTAGATGCTCTCCTGGTGAGGCATCTCCTATTTCTTTTAGCTGAGACAAATAAGAATTGACTATTTGAGCATTGATTTTGGTAGGTGCATTTTGGCCGTTAAATTCAATGTATACACTCAGATCAATTTTCCCTCGATGCATTTTTGCCGCAACAACTTTACGAAACTCAGTGTCTAGTTCTCTTATAAATGATGGAGTTCGCAAGTTGATATCTGCGTTTTTACTATTTAACGCACGAATTTCTATGGTGATTCGTTTGTCCTCCCATTGGGTTTCTTTTTTTCCGTAACCCGTCATGGACATGATCATAGTGGATGTTGTTTAAAGTTCGCGGATTTTGATATTTCTAAAGTCCACTTTATTTCCATGGTCTTGTAGTCCTATTTTCCCTGATTTAAATTTACCAAACCGTTTAAAGCCGCAATCGTCATTAAATTTTGAGTTCGATACCATGGTGTCCCATTCTGGACCACTAAGAGGGAACTCTACTATTTTAGTACCATTCAATGTAACACTTCCTTCGTTTTTATTGTGATCAATTTTAAGGAGTATATGGTTCCACTCTCCTGCTGGTTTACATACATTTTTTGAAGGTTGCACTAAATCATAAAGTGCACCAGCTTGATGGTAATTTGGATTGGCTTTAGCATCGGGATGACGCTCATTATCCAAAACTTGTATTTCGGGTCCTGTGGAGTAGGGTTTGTTATGAGATTCACCTTCTTGAACCCCCCAAAAAATCCCGCTATTTCCTCCTTCTGAAATGTTCCATTCTATAGACAGTTCAAAGTTTTTGTATATTTTATCTGTTACAATATCATGGATATAATCACCTTTTGGTCGTAAATCTGGGTCAAAAGTTAAAACACCATCTTTTGCTGTCCAGATTGGAGCCACACCTTTTCTATTAAAACGGTGCCATCCATTTAAGGTTTTTCCGTCAAAAAGCGAAACCCATTCCCCTTGGGTATCGGCGGGTGTACTATTGTTTAATGGTAAAGAACTACTAGTTAATAGTCCAAGCACAAAAAGGGAGAGTATTATTTTTTTCATAATTATAGATTTAAAATGTTTTTCAAGAATTGTTCGTCAGTATCTCCACCGGCAAAATCGTCAAATGTTTTTTGGGTTGCTTCAATGATATGACTCTGAATAAAAGGCGCACCTTCTCTTGCACCTTGCTCAGGACTTTTAATACAGCATTCCCACTCCATAACTGCCCAGAGGTCACAACCATACTCGGTGAGCTTTGTAAAGATGGTTTTAAAATCAATTTGTCCATCACCAGGAGAACGGTACCTACCCGCACGGTCTATCCAATCACCATATCCTCCAAAGGCTCCTTTTTTACCATTAGGTTTAAACTCTGAATCTTTGACGTGAAATGATTTAATAAATTGGTGGTAATGATCAATATATTCTATGTAGTCTAATTGTTGTAAAACAAAATGACTGGGATCATAAAGAATATTGACACGTTTGTGGTTACCAGTGGCTTCTAAAAAACGTTCAAAAGTAACCCCATCATGAAGGTCTTCACCAGGATGAATTTCATAACACACATCGACTCCATTTTCATCAAAAACATCCAAAATAGGTTTCCAACGGTCAGCCAATTCTTTAAATCCAAGTTCGACTAAACCATTGGGTCTCTGTGGCCATGGATGCCAAGTATGCCATAGTAGAGCACCAGAGAATGTCGCATGTGTATTTAAACCTAGGCGTTTACTCGCAATAGCAGCTTTTTTCATGGTTTCTACTGCCCATGCCGTTCGTGCTTTAGGATTATTTTTAACAGCATCTGGAGCAAAGTTATCAAACATGAGATCGTAGGCAGAGTGAACTGCGACCAGTTGTCCTTGTAAATGGGTTGAGAGCTCTGTAATTTCCAAACCGTAAGAATTGATTTTCCCCTTGAGGTCATCACAATACATTTGACTTTCTGCTGCTTTGTCCAAGTCAATTAAAAAAGTCTCCCAAGTTGGAATTTGAATTCCCTTATAACCCAGATCCGATGCCCATTTGCACATGCCATCTAAACTGTTAAACGGGGCTTGTTTGTCGACAAACTGAGCAAGAAAAATCCCAGGTCCTTTTATTGTTTTCATTGATTTTCCATGCTGAGCCATACGTTTCCTTTTTTATGTGATTCCACAACTTTTTCGATAAATAGCATCCCACGAACGCCATCATTCATATTCGGATATTCTCCATCAAATGCTTTTTCTCCTCTTAGAGCTTTAGCAACACCTTTATAAATGTTTCCCATAGCGTCAAAGATTCCTTCTGGATGTCCACCAGGAAGTTTTGTTCCGTCAAGTGCCACTGGGGAGGTGTAGGCATTTCCAGGTTTAATAACTCTTCGCGGCTCGTCATCTTTTAGATGGTAGAGGTGATTCGGATTTTCTTGCTCCCATCGCAAAGCACCTTTTTTGCCATAGATAGCTACTGTTAGTCCATTTTCTTCTCCAGTGGCGATTTGACTAGCTCGGATAACACCTTTCACTGTATCAGAAAAACGAACCAAAACAGTACCGTCTAAATCAAGAGAGTTGTCCTCATAAAGCATATTTAAATCAGACAATACTGATTTCACTTCCATGCCTGACAAGTATTCTGTCATCTGAAAGGCGTGGGTTCCAATATCTCCAATACACGAGCTTATTCCTGCTTTTTTGGGATCCAAACGCCAAACAGTTTTGCGGACCTCTGGATCATGAATTACAGGGTTAATCCAGCCTTGGTAATATTGAACATCTATTTTTTGTATTTCACCCAATTCTCCTTGAGCAATCATATGCTTCATATGGCGAACCATTGGATATCCTGTATAGGTGTATGTTACTGCAAAAATTGCATTGTGTTTTTTCTGTAAGGCCTCTAGTTCTTTTGCTTCTTCATATGAAGTCGTCAAAGGTTTTTCGCAGATTACGTGAAATCCATTTTCCAAGAGTTTTTTTGCCATAGGGAAATGCAAAAAATTCGGAGTAAGTACTGATACAACTTCTATTCTCTCCTCTTTAGGCTTTTTAATTTCTTCTGCTATAAAAGTATCAAAGTCTACATATACCCTATCGGTATTGACTCCGATTTGTTCAGCAAACTTTATATTCTCTTCGTATATAGGATTGAATACACCTCCTGTGATTTCGTATCGGTCGAACATGCTTGAAGCTACTCGATGAAGCACGCCAATTAAAGAGTCTCCTCCACCTCCTAAAACACCTAATTTGATTTTACTCATGTTGATTTAATTTTTATGGTTTCGTTTTTAAAGAAAATTAAAAATAAGATTAATACAAGAAAAGAAAAAATTGCGGGTTGAGTCCATATTTCTTTCCAAAAATGTCCATCACTACTTATATATTGATCTGTCAGCCATCCTGCAAAACGAAAACCGATTAACATTCCTACTCCGTATGTTGCTAGAGTAATGAGTCCTTGAGCAGCACTTTTGTACTGATCTCCTGCTTTAAAATCGGTATAGATTTGTCCAGACACAAAGAAAAAATCATAACATATGCCATGGAGTATAATGCCGAAAATAAGCATCCAAGTGTTTTCTCCCGCATCTCCGTAAGCAAACAGCAGATAGCGAAGTGCCCATGCAAGAACTCCGAAGACAAGGACTTTTTTAAGTCCAAATCGATTGAGAAATATTGGGAGTAATAGTAAAAAGAAAACCTCTGATATTTGACCCATTACCATTTTTGATGCAGCTGCTTTCATCCCTACTTCGTTTAGGAATTGGTTCGCGTGCTGGTAGTAAAAAGCCAGTGGAATACAAACCAAAACCGAGGCGATAAAGAATATTAGGTAGCTTTTATCTCTTAACAAGGCAAGCGCATCTAGACCTAATATAGTTTTGAAACTAACTTTTTGTTTTCTGTCAAATTTTGGAGGAGTATTGGGTAAGAAAAAGCTGTAAATTCCTAATAGTGCAGATGCTCCTGAAGCCATATAAAAAGTGTACTTTAGAACTTGACTTCCTTCCCAAGCTAGAAATCCGATGGTTAATCCAGCCATAATCCATCCTAAACTACCAAGAACTCTTATGGGAGCAAACTCTTTAGAAGGGTTTTTCATCTGATGAAAAGCCACTGAATTTGCAAGTGCCAATGTAGGCATGTACAGAAGCATATAAATGAAAATATAGGGATAAAAGTTAGCAAAACTCCCTGCTTGACTAGCCATATATAGTAAGACTGCTCCAATCAGGTGGAGTATTCCTAAAATCTTTTGAGCAGCAAAATACCGATCTGCAATAAGTCCAATAATAAAGGGTGCAATGATGGCACCTATGGATTGTGTTTCATAGGCCATAGCCAATTGACTTCCACTGGCATCAAAAGACTGAGAAAGAAAAGTCCCCATGGTTACAAACCAACCACCCCAAACAAAAAATTCAAGAAAAAAGAGAATAGAAAGCTGAAGTCTAGTAGTAAACTTCATGATTAAAGACTCGCTCCAATTTTTTCAAGTAGTGATTTAGTAGCAACAATTCCTTCTTCCTCATTCAGACGTTCTCCCTCATACTCTACTCCAATAAAACCAGTATATCCAGCATCTTTTACGATAGTAATTAAACGCTGGTAGTCTAATGTTGTCTCATTTCCTTCTTCATCAAAATCATAAGATTTTGCACTAACTCCAAAGGCAGAGGGAATCATTTCAGAGACCCCTTGGTAGGGGTCATAAACTTTTTTACAGGTACCGTTGAATAAAGATCCGTAACCTTCTTCAGCAATACAAAAATTTCCAAAATCAGGTAAAGTACCGCAGTTGGATTTTCCAGTACCTTGAATAACTTGCATCAAAATGGGAATGTTAGAACTCAATCTCCCATGATTTTCAACAATTACATTAATGTTTTTATCAGCAGCGTAGTCTGCTAAATCAGAAAGACTTAAAATAGAATTTGACACCCATTTTTCAGGATTTTTTTCTCCGAATAGATTCAAACGAACAGCACTACATCCCATTTGATTTGCAGCGTCTATCCATAATTTGTGATTTGAAACAGCTTCCAAACGGGTACTTTCATCAGAGCTGGCAAGATCACCTTCATTGTCGATCATAATTAATACGTTTTGCATTTTGTATTCTGCAGCAAGTGCATTATTTTTTTCTACAAAAGCTGAAATAGCGGTGAGTTTATCTTCACTCTCCATTACATCAGGATAAAGTTGATTTACATATTCTAATCCTTCAAACCCTAATTCATTTGCCAGACGAGCAAATTCATATGGGGAGATATCGCCAGATCTAAAACTCTTGTTAAAAGACCATTGTGCAAGTGATAATTTAAAAAAAGGTTCAGCAGGTGGTGTTGATTTTTTTGGATTTTGACAAGCAAAAACAAGAGAAATTGCAATTAAAGAAAGGATATAAGATTTCATGTTAAAGTTTTTATTTTTTGGTTTCATAAACAAAATTGAATTCTTGTTGAAGATAAAAAAGCCCTCATTAAAAGTTCAAATGATTTATTCTTAGGCTTAAATATATTCAAATTATTAAAATAGACCCTAAAAATAATTATATTTGAAATATTTCGAAACTATTAAAAAACAAATTGAATGGAAACAAATTATGATGCCATAGTAGTAGGAACAGGAATCAGCGGTGGTTGGGCTGCCAAAGAATTATGCGAAAAAGGGCTGAAAACTCTAGTCCTTGAGCGTGGTCGTATGGTAAATCATGTAGAGGATTATCCTACAATGCACAATGATCCTTGGGATTACAAGACTGGGGATGTTATCACAAACGAAACCAGAGAAAATCAAGGAAAACAAAGTAGAACCGGTTACACTACAATTGAATCGAACAAGCATTTTTTTGTTGATGATAATAAGCATCCATATAATGAAACGAATCGTTTTGACTGGATGCGTGGCTATCATGTTGGAGGTCGTTCCCTAATGTGGGGACGTCAGAGTTATCGTTTAACAGACTTTGATTTTACAGCTAATGCCAAAGACGGTATTGCTGTAGACTGGCCTATTCGTTATAAGGAAATGGAACAATGGTATCATTATGTTGAGCAATTCATTGGAGTGAGTGGTGAAAATGTTGGCTTACCTCAATTTCCTGACGGAAATTATTTGAAGCCCATGGAATTAAACTGTGTTGAAGATGTTTTAAAAACATCTGTTTCAAACACCTATTCGGATAGAATTATTACTATCGGAAGAACTGCTCATATCACTGAGGGTACTAAGCCTGGTCAAGGAAGAAGTAATTGTCAGTTTAGAAATCGTTGTATGAGAGGGTGTCCATTTGGAGCCTACTTCAGCAGTAACTCTTCAACCTTGCCAACAGCAGAAGCTACAGGTAACATGACCTTACGGCCCAATTCTATTGTTTCAGAAGTAATTTATGATGCTGACACAAAACGGGCAACCGGGGTTCGAGTTGTTGATGCTGAAACCAAAGAAGTAATTGAGTTTAATGCGAAAGTTATTTTCTTGTGTGCATCTACAGTTCCAACTACCTCCATTCTTTTACAATCAAAATCAGAACGCTTTCCTAACGGTATGGGTAATGATTCTGGAGAATTAGGGCACAATATTATGGATCACCATTTAGGCGTTGGAGCTTCTGCTCAAGTAGATGGATTTGAAGACAAATATTTTACAGGAAGACGTCCAAACGGAATTTATGTGCCTAGATTTAGAAATATTGGTGGCGCAACAGACACCAAAGATTTCCTTCGTGGATATGGATATCAAGGAGGTGGACGCCGAGGAGGTTGGTCTAGTTCTGTTAAAGAAATGGCTTACGGTATCGGCTTTAAAGAAGCAATTACAGAACCGGGCTCATGGTCTATAGGACTTGGAGGTTTTGGAGAAATTCTCCCTTACCATGAGAATAAAATGACTCTTGACTATGAAAAGCTTGATGCTTGGGGTCTTCCTACAGTTACTTTTGATGCAACAATCAAAGAAAATGAGGAGAACATGAGAAAAGACATGCAACTACAAGCAGAAGAAATGCTTTCTAATGCAGGTTTTAAGAATGTAAGAGGATATGATGGTGATTATGCAATCGGCCTAGGAATTCACGAAATGGGAACGGCTAGAATGGGTCATGATCGAAAAACATCTGTGTTGAATAAACACAATCAATTACACGATGTGCCAAACGTTTATGTAACTGATGGATCAGCAATGACTTCTGCTGGTAATGTAAACCCATCACTTACTTATATGGCCTTAACTGCCAGAGCAGCAAATCACGCTGTTGAAGAATTGAAAAAAATGAACCTTTAATATCATTGAAAATGGATAGAAGAAAAGTCTTAAAAAATATTGGAATGGGATTTGGTGCAATCGCCATAACCCCAACTGTTGTTGGTTTGATGCAAAGTTGTCAAACAGTTCCTCAAACGATGCCTGTGTTTTATTCCAAAGAACAGTTTGCTGTTTTGTCTGGATTAATGGAGCTCATTATTCCACCAACGGATATTCCTGGTGCTATTGAGTTAAAACTCCCAGAATTTACAGACGCATATATTGCGGCTGTATTAAGTGAGAAAAGACAGAATGAAGCAAAATCAGGAATGGAAGCATTCATTGCAGCAGCACTATCAGCTACTGGCAAATCTAGTGCATCAAGCGTCACTACAGCAGAATGGGATGCGCAATTAGCAAAATATCTCAAATCAGATGAGGCTCCCTCAGGGGAAGAAGCCGCATCGAGTTTTGCTTATCAATTGCGAAGCTTGTCAATAAACGCATTTAGAACAAATGAGTTTATTGGAGAGCAAGTCTTGGCGTATGATCCAATTCCAGGACGTCAGGAAGGTTGTGTAGACTTATTAGAGACTACAGGAGGAAAAATTTGGTCCTTATAAAGTTCTAAGGTATTCGCTAATAGCGCGAGCTTCCTCTTCGCTCAAATTCTGATTGAGCATCATTACGTTATTATATTCTTTAAGCAAGGCCTTAGCAATAGGGTCTTGCTTTAACATTTCTGTTGGATTCAATAACATATTCATAACCCATTCTGGACTACGTCTTTCGAATATTCCACTCATAGCAGGACCAATTAGTTTTCGTGCAGGCATGTGACATGCAGTACATTTTTGCTTGAAAGTAGCTTCACCTTTAGAAGCTAAATCTTGATCGATAGTATCATCAAAGCTCATCGATTTTATTGGACCAATACCCTTGTTACTAAGATCAACCGGTACTTCAGAGCCTCCAGTAGTGTTTGCTTTTTTAATTTCTTTTTGAGTACGATTGTATTCAAATCCTTTTTTCTTCTCTTCTTTTGAGCCACAGCTCACTAAAATGAATAAACTAAGTAGTAGTAGGGTATATTTCATAGAATTAATTTTTGCTAAAAATAGAAAAAGAATAGCTTTATAAAAAATTGTAGAATGTTTTTAAAAGAATTCGAAATTCGATGGAATGATTTGGATGCGAACCGACATTTAGCCAACATTACATATTTGAGTTATGCTAGCGAAACTCGGATGGCTTTTTTACAGCATATTGGGCTTTCTCATAGAGATCTTCAAAATAAGGGTATAGGACCTATCGTGTTTAATGAGGAGTTATTTTACTTTAAAGAAGTAATGCCTGATGATAAGATTCGTGTTTCTTTTGAACTGGCAGGGATGAGTGAAGAAGGCACTTTTTTTTCTTTTGAGCATAATTTCTTTAATCAAGAAGGTCAAAATGTAGCGCGCTGTGAAATGATGGGTGCATGGATGAACCTGAAAACAAGAAAACTGTGCGTACTTCCTCAGGATATTATTTCCCAATTCGAAGCCTCTAACAAAACATTATCCTTTAAAAAGTTGACCGCTTCTGATACTCGAAAGCATGGTAAGACACCTAAAGATTTAAAATAATAAGATGAAAAATTTAATGAAATCCTTAACATTTCTGTTCCTTTCCTTTTGTGCAACCATTTTTGCACAGGATGAAGTTACTATTGATAAATCCCATATGAAAGCTACTCAAAAGCTTTTAAAGAATAAAAAAATACAAGGAGCTTTTGATCGTATTGAAGCATTAGAAACTCTAACTGTTGCTCGGCATATAGAATTGAATGAAATTGAAGCTCCACCATTTAAAGAAGAAAAAAGAGCAAAAGTGTTTGCAGATTATTTTACAAAGCTGGAATTGGATACTGTTTGGATCGATACCGAAGGCAATGTATTGGGATTAATGCTTGGAAGTGAAGGAAAACGTACAGTTGCATTAGATGCTCATTTGGATACCGTTTTTCCAGAAGGTACAGATGTTAAAGTTCGGATTCAAAACGATACGCTTTATGCACCTGGTATCGGAGATGATACAAGAGGATTAAGCATGTTACTCACCATTATAGAAGCCCTTAGAACAGAAAAAATTCAACCTAAAGATAATATCCTTTTTGTGGGTTCCGTGGGCGAGGAAGGCTTGGGAGATTTACGCGGAGTTAAGCATTTATTCAGAGAAGGAGGTCCACGCATAGACAGCTGGATTGCCATAGATGGAGGAGATATTGGCCGGGTGAATAACAAAGGCCTGGGTTCTTATCGATATCGTGTAACGTTTAAAGGACCTGGAGGACATTCCTGGGGAGCATTTGGTTTAGCTAATCCTCATCATGCCTTAGGAGAGGCAATAAGTAATTTTGTAGAAGTTGCAGATGAATACACTAGTGAAGGACCCAAAACAAGTTACAATGTGGGGGTAATTTCAGGAGGTACTTCTATCAATTCTATTCCATTTGAGTCTATTATGCAAATTGACGTCCGTTCTATAGATCCCAAACGTTTAGATGAGATGGAAGACCTATTGGAAATTGCAGTTCAAAAAGCATTATCGCATCAGAATCAGATTAAAAGACAAGGTCCTGAGTTGACCGTAGAGATCGATAAAATAGGAAATCGTCCCTCAGGCGAATTGTCAGATCAACTACCTCTGGTTCAAAGAACCCTTGCCGCTACTTCAGCATTTGGAGCAAAACCCTTTCTTACTCGAGGATCCACCAATTCTAATATTCCAATTGCCAAAGGCATCCCTGCAGTGACTATAGGTAGAGGTGGTAAAGGAGGGAAAGCCCATTCTTTAGATGAGTGGTGGTCTAATGAAGAAGGACATAAAGCCATTCAGTTGGCGCTATTGATTCTTTTATCTGAAACAGGGATGGAGTGATTTCCACTTTTTTTGGAAACCAAATAAACCCCAGCGAATACCAAAAAGCAGGCAAGAATTTTAACTCCATCTAAAATATCATTTCCTGTGATTACTGCATAAACAATGGTAATCAAGGGCTGTAGGTAAGTGAATGCTCCTATGGTAGTAGCAGGGAGTGTCTTTAGCGCATATACGTTAAACATATAGGTAAGAAAAGTAGTCCCAACAATAACAAATGCCATGCGCCAAATAGCATCAAAGGGAAGGGTACTCCATGATACTTCACTAAATTCGGAATAGGTCACTGGGAAGGTCATGACAATCCCAAGTAAAAACATCCATTTCATTAACGTTACTGTACTATACTTTTTAGTAAGGGGTTTTACGATGACTAAATAAGCTCCAAAACTGATTGAATTGATAAGCATCATACTATTTCCTAAGGATACATTTGGAGCATTCACTACTTGGGAGGTGTTACCATACAGAATAAGTAATAATGCACCTGAAAATCCCAATGTGATTCCCAAAAACTTCATATTGGTAAGTTTTTCCTTCAGAAAAAAAGCAGATAGTATTAGAATAATGATAGGTGTAAGTGTTACAATTACACCACTATTAATGGGCGTAGAAAGCTGTAAGCCTTTAAAAAACATGAGCATATTAATACACATACCCAATAAGGCAGCAAAAAAAATACGGGTATAATCTTTTCGATCAACGACTTCCTTGGGAGTAAAAAGGCTGACTATCCAAAACAAAGTAGCAGCACCCACAACACGAAGCATGATAAACCCAAAGGCACCTATATAATGAGGCATTACAACTTTGGCAATAGTGTGATTCATCCCATAGATGGTAGTCGCTCCAAAAGCCGCAAAAAGGGCTAAAATCCTATTGCTCATTTAAAAAGGCTTTTGCAGCTTCAATCACTTTAGGACTATTACCAACAAATATGTTTTGATCAAAAACGAGTACGGGTCTTTTTAAAAAAGTGTAGTGTTCAAGAAGTAATGCTTTGTAAGCTTCTTCTCCGAGACTTTGATCCTTAAGTCCTTTTTGCTTATAAAGTTGTGCACGTTTGTTAAGGAGGACTTCATAGCTTTGTGTAAGGGTATATAAATGCTCAATTTGAGAAATACTCAGGGGATTTTTTTTAATATCTACCCTCTCTATGGATGAATCTAAAGGAAGAGTTTTCATAATGCGTTTACAAGTATCGCAACTGCTTAAAAAATAAAAAACACGCATAGAATAAATATTAAACCACAAAGAAAAATGATTTTATTGAAAAACTGCGGTTTTGTTCAAAATCAAATACCTTTACAGGGTTAAAAAAAGGTATCGATGAAAGATCCATTACATTTCAATAGCTTAACAATTCATGGAGGGCAATCCCCAGACAAAGCCTATGGCGCTGTAATGCCTCCAATTTACCAAACGTCCACCTATGCACAAACTACACCAGGCGGTCATAAAGGATTTGAATACAGTCGGACCCACAATCCTACAAGACAAGCATTAGAGCAATCTTTAGCGAGTATTGAGGCAGGAACCTTTGGTTTTGCTTTTGGCTCTGGATTGGCAGCCATGGATGCAGTATTAAAATTACTCAAGCCAGGAGATGAGGTAATTTCTACAGATGATTTATATGGTGGGTCGTATCGTTTGTTTACAAAGATTTTTGAAGATTTTGGAATTCAATTTCACTTTGTGAATATGAACGATCCTAAATATATTGAAGCTGCAATTAATCAAAACACACGTTTGGTATGGGTAGAGACTCCTACAAATCCCATGATGAATATTATTGACATTAAAGCAGTTTCATCTCTTTGCAAGCAACATGAAATTTTGTTGGCAGTGGACAATACATTTGCCTCACCATATCTCCAACAACCTCTTGTATTGGGTGCAGATATCGTAATGCATTCTGCTACGAAATATTTGGCTGGACATTCTGATGTAATTTTAGGAAGCTTAGTAACGAACGACAAGGGTTTGGCAGAACGGATTGGTTTTATTCAAAATGCTAGTGGTGCTGTGCCTGGACCTATGGATAGTTTTCTGACTCTAAGAGGAATTAAAACCTTACACATAAGGATGCAACGTCACTGCGAAAATGCAGCTCAGATTGCAGCCTACCTAAAAAATCATCCTAAAATTGAAAATGTTTATTGGCCGGGATTTGAAGATCATCCCAATCATGAAGTAGCCAAATCTCAAATGACTGATTTTGGGGGTATGTTGTCTTTTGTTACCAAGGGAGCAAATTATGAATCCGCGATACAAATAGTAGAAAAACTAAAACTTTTCACATTAGCAGAGTCATTAGGCGGAGTAGAAAGTTTGGCTGGTCATCCAGCGAGTATGACTCATGCTTCTATACCGAAAGAAATTCGTGAAAAAAGTGGTGTAGTTGATGCATTAATCCGCTTGAGTGTTGGTATAGAAGATGTTCGTGATTTAATAGCTGATTTAGAACAAGCCATAGGATAGACAAGTCAAATGAAAATCCCAAAAAACAAAAAAATCTATTTTGCATCAGACCAGCATCTTGGAGCTCCCACTCTAGAGGCTAGCAAAATTCGCGAAAAGATTTTTTTAAATTGGTTGAATGAAATTGAAAAAGATGCTTCAACTCTTTTTCTACTAGGCGATCTTTTTGATTTTTGGTTTGAATACAAAAAGGTAGTTCCCAAAGGTTTTGTTCGTATTTTAGGTAAGCTAGCACATTTTGTTGATCAAGGAATACCCGTTCATTATTTTGTCGGAAATCACGATTTGTGGATGCGAGATTATTTTGAGACCGAATTGGGAATTCCAGTATATCATAAGCCTAAGGATTTTATTATTGAAAACACATCGTTTTTTATCGGTCATGGGGATGGTTTGGGACCCAACGATATCGGATACAAACGAATGAAAAAATTGTTTACTAACCCCCTTGCGAAAAGATTGTTTAGTGCTTTGCACCCTGATATTGGGATGCGATTAGGGCATTATTTCTCTGTTAAAAATAAATTGATTTCAGGTACTGAAGATGTTGTTTTTCTTGGAGAAGAGAACGAATGGTTGGCACAGTATGCCCAACGGAAACTCAAACAAAAGCATCGTGATTTTTTTCTTTTTGGGCATCGACATATTCCGATGGAAATCAATTTGAATACAAAGTCAAAATACATCAACCTTGGAGATTGGGTTACTCATTTCACCTATGGTATTTTTGATGGAAAGAACTTTGAATTAAAAAAATGGAAACCTTAAATGATAGAGGAAAAATCGCTTGATGTTGAGAAAACAGTTTTGGTAGGAATTATAAACTCCTTTCAGGATTCAGAAAAATCTAAAGAGTATTTGGATGAGCTGGCTTTTTTAGCCTTCACTGCTGGTGGAGAAGTGATGACTCGGTTTACACAAAAAATAGACCCTCCGAATCCCAAGACATTTATTGGGACAGGGAAAATACAAGAAGTACTCGAATTTGTTAAAGAAAATGATATTTCCTCTGTCATTTTTGATGATGAACTGACACCTGCTCAACAGGGAAATATTGAAAAATTATTGAAGTGTAAAATTCTAGATCGTACGGGATTGATTCTTGATATTTTTGCTCAGCGAGCTCAGACCAGTTACGCACGAACGCAAGTAGAATTAGCACAATATGAATATTTACTCCCCCGCCTTAAAGGATTGTGGACACATTTGGAACGTCAGCGAGGGGGAATTGGAATGCGAGGCCCTGGGGAGACAGAAATAGAAACGGATAGACGAATTGTTCGTGACAAGATTTCGCTACTAAAAAAGAAATTGATTACCATAGACAGACAAATGGCTACTCAGAGAGGCAATAGAGGTGCATTAATTCGTGTTGCTTTAGTAGGCTATACCAATGTGGGGAAATCTACGCTGATGAATGTCATCGCAAAAAGTAAGGTGTTTGCCGAAAATAAACTTTTTGCAACCTTGGATACAACTGTCCGAAAAGTAGTAATTGGCAATTTGCCATTTTTAATGAGTGATACAGTTGGATTTATTCGGAAGTTGCCCACCCAACTTGTAGAGTCTTTTAAAAGTACTTTAGATGAGGTACAAGAGGCAGACTTTTTACTTCATGTGGTGGATATTTCCCATCCCAATTTTGAAGAACATATTGATTCGGTGAATCAAATCTTGAAAGAGATAAAGTGCTTGGATAAGCCCACTTTGATGGTGTTTAATAAAATTGATGCTTATGTGGCAGAACCTTGGGATAATGATGAGTTGGTGGAACAAAGAGGCCCCGCACATTTTTCTCTGGATGAATGGGAAAAAACCTGGCTACATAAAGCTAATGGGAGAGCATTATTTATCTCTGCTTTAAACAAAGAAAACCTAGAAGAGTTTCGAAAACGTATCTATAAGGAAGTACGTGACATACATATCACACGTTTTCCATACAACCATTTTCTCTATCCCGAAGTGGCTGAAGAATAAAGAGATAAGATAATTTATTTCTTTACACTTTTCTTACCAATCAGAACATACACTGGGAAATGGTCAGAAAAACCCAATAATTTTTTTCCTCGTACACTATTCCTGTATGGGTACCCTATGTATTTACCTTCAGGATTTCTTAAAAAAGGAGGATTGTAAACAGCTGCTTTTATAAAAAAAGGATTCGTTTTAAACCTCCAGTTTTCAGATAACAGAATTTGATCAAAAAGAAACCAACGATCGCGATGAGCTAAACTACCTATTCCATTTTTAAATAGTTTCTTCATGGGATTGAACAAGGGCAAAAATGTGGGCCGGTAGTTACTTTTTTGTGTAAGGTATTCTATACTAACATTGTTTGGGTTGTCGTTATAATCTCCCATGCTTATTAAAAAGGTATCCGGATTCGAACGTTGTATTGAATCTAGGATTCTTTGCTGTAACAATCCAGCGGCTTTTCTTGAAGCTTCACTTCTTTTTTGACCTCCCCTTCTAGAGGGCCAGTGGTTGACTGAAATAGCTAAATGCGTCTCCTCCCAATAACCACTAATTACCAATTGGTCTCGGGTTGTTCTTCTCATCTGCGTTTTGGGATCTGTTAAAAAAAGCCTGTATTTTTTCGCTGATTCTAGCATAAAAAATGATTTTCTGTAAAGTAGCGCAACATCAATTCCTCTTGCATCTGGAGAGTCAAAATGTATGATTTCGTATCCATATTTACGAAGTTGAGGATGCGCAATCAATTGATCCAGTACAGCTCTGTTTTCAATTTCTGCAAGCCCTATAAGAAGGGGTGGTTTTTTAGCCTCTATTGATCCAATTTTTACGATTACAGAAGCCAGATGATCAATTTTTTGATTTACGAGTTCTTGTGTCCAATGGTTTCTCCCCTGGGGGGTATAATCATCATCAAAAGTGTTTGGGTTATTGATATGATCAAATAAATTTTCAACATTATAAAAAGCGATAGATTGAATTTGATCTTGACTCCAAGAAAAAAACCACGTAAATAAAAGAACATAAAAAACAGGACTTGACAGGGGCACGATGTTTTTTATTTTTAAATGAATTTACTAAATTTAAATTAACCCAACTCTTTCTATGAAAAGCCTTTATTGTTTTTTTATATTTTTTGTGGTTCAGATTCTACAGGGTCAGCAATTAGTCAAAGGCTATATAGTAGACGCTCTAAACAATCCTTTTCCAAACTGCAGGCTCTCAATTAAGGATCTTTATATAGAGACCTTATCTGATGAAAACGGTTTTTTTTCATTAGAAACTCCAGTTGATTTTTTATATGGAGATTTGATAATTGAAGTACCAGAAGGAATACAACAAATAGTCCCTTTAAACTTTGAATCTAACAAAATTATTGATCTAGGGTATTGGAAAGTTGATGTCTTTCAAGGGAACCTGGAGGAACAATCTGTAGTGGACTGGGATGTACTTTTTGAAGACGACGTAGGGTTAGACCGAGATCAAATTGGGAGTATTTTACTTTCACAGAGGGATGTTTTTTTGAATACAGTAGCTTTTCAATTTAGTCCTACATTTTATAGAATGAGGGGTTTGGATCCAACCTATCAAGAGGTTCGATTAAATGGTATCCCGATGCAATCCTATCTTAAGGGCTCCCCTCAGTGGAGTCAGTGGGGTGGACTTAATGACTTTACCAATCGTGGGCAACAGCTATATGAAGGAGCCTCCCCTCAAGTTTACGGTAGAGGAGGGTTTTTATCTACAACCACCATTAACTTTAAACCCTCAGCATTCCGGACAGGGGCTAAAATTTCTCAGGCTTTTTCAAACAGTTCATATAGATTTAGAACACAATTTTCTATTGTAGAAAGACCCAATGGAAATTCCTTGGGATATGGTGTCTTACTCTCCCGAAGGTGGGGTAAACAAGGCTACATGAATGGAACTCCTTACGAAGCCTTTTCAGGAGCCTTTCTTCTGGAAAAAATCTGGAATGATCAACATCAGACTTGGTTAACGGTTTTGTTTACACCCAATAGTAGAGGTAAAAATGCACCACTTACCAAAGAAGTTTTTGATCTAAAAGGAAGGCAATACAATCCCTACTGGGGAAATCAATCGGGCCGAATTCGAAACAGTAGAATTACAGAAACAAAAACTCCAATTGTTTTATTAAATCACCAATGGCAACTGAGCGAAAGCCAATTTTTCAAATTCAATTTTGGTTTTATTTGGGGAAGCCAACGAGCCAGTCGATTGGGTTATAACGGACATCAGCTAGTCCAGGGAACTCTTCAAGGTGGGGGACGTAATCCAGATCCTACCTATTACCAATATTTACCGAGTTATGCCCTCCGGAATCAAGATGCCCCAGATTTTGAAGGGGCTTATAAACTACAAGAGGATTTGATAATGAATGGTCAATTGGATTGGGATTCTTTATACGAATCCAATCGAACAGAATCTGGGTATGGAATTTATTCTCTTTATTTTGATTCTCAAAAATTCAAACAAGGAAATCTTACCCTTCAATATACTAACCGAAAATCCAATGGACTAACCCTTCGTTCGGAATTAGGTGTAGCCAAAGAACAATCTTCATTTTTTGCAATGCCTGAGGATTTGTTTGGGGCACAATTTCTCTGGGATTACAATCCTTATGCATCGGAAGCAGTTCAGATTCCGAATAATCTCTTAGAACCAAATCAAAAAATTGAAGAAAAGGAATTATTTCAATACCACTACGGAATTAATACTACCGATTTTTCGCTGTCTGGAGGTTTAGAGTACACCTCAAAAGGATGGAATATGTTTGGTGCTTTTTCAGGGGAATACCGTTCCTATTTACGTGAAGGATTTTTTCAAAATGGAAGTTACCCCGAAGATTCATTTGGAAAAGGACAGGATCAGTCGTTTATGACTTTTTCAGCAAAAGGAGGTCTTGGATATGCATTTACAGGTAGGCATCATCTTTCTTTACTCGCGCAGTGGTATCAATCTCCTCCAGCTTATAAAAATATCTATATCAACCCTCGTGAAAATCATTTCACCGTTCCAGGCAGTCATTTTGAAACCAATAATCAGCTTTCAATTATCTATCTGTGGCAAGAAGCCAGTATAGTATTTAAATTAAAGGGATATGCACTTCAAAGGCATGATGTCCAAGAGGTAAGTTGGTATTTTGCAGATGGAATAGGCGGTGATTCAGCTCTTTTTGTTCAAGAAATTACTCAAGGGATTCAATTCAATCATTTTGGTTTGGAAGGAAGTTTTGAATGGGATATTGTTCCTGAATTTCGATTGTCTGGAGTTGTTTCTACAGGGGATTACCGCTATGCAAACAACCCTTTAGTTTATTTAGGAACTGCTCCCTCGGATGATGCGGTTCAACTTGAATTTAAAGATGGGATTAAACCCTTAGGCAAGGCACTTTTAAAAAATTATTCTTTAGCTGGAGGACCTCAAAATGCTTTTTCACTTTCACTAAACTATGAAGACCCCAATTTTTGGCGTTTGTCCGTACATGGCAATTACTTTTCTCGTGCCTTTCTTGATCCGAACCCACTTTTACGTACGGCTAATTTTTTTTCGGACACAGACGGACTTCCTTTTTCAGAATATAATTCTGAGGATGTTCAATCTCTATTGAGTCAGGAGCAATTTCCAAGTTATTTTTTATTGAATTTGACTGCTGGAAAATCATGGAAAATTGGGGATCATTACACAGGGTTTTTTATAAGTGTACAGAACATCTTAAATAGCCTCTTTATCTCTGGCGGTTTTGAACAGGGGCGAAATGCAAATTTTCAAAGTTTAAAAAATGATCAAGAGCGAGCCCGACCCTTGTTTAATCCTAAATATTGGTGGGGACGAGGCACAACTTATTTTATCTCAACATATTATCGTTTTTAATTATGAAAAAAATACTATTCCTTTCTTTGTTTTTATTTCAATGTAATAAACTAATTGAGTTCCCAGCTCCAGAAGTCACTTCTATTGAGCTTCCAAAAGAGAATACAAGTATCCAAGCAGTTTGGGAGCGAGTTCAACAAAGTGAAACAGGTTTTGTACTTTTTAATAAAACGGAAACATCTCTTTGGCTTTCTGGAATAGTGATCTCCTCTGATGCTTCGGGGAACTTTTACAAAGAGCTTTTTATTCAAGATGATTCAAAAAATCCAAAAAGGGGATTAAGGTTGTTGTTGGATCAGACTTCAACACACAGTTTATTTCCCATTGGAATGAAAATCTATGTAAATCTAAACGGATTAGGAGCTGGTTTTGAAGGGGGTGTTTTATCTCTGGGATCATATGAGGTTGATGGGGTGTCCAACCTCCCGCAACCTTTAATCGAAAAACACCTCCTTCGGACGGACGATTTTTTTGATATAATTCCTTTAAAAATTAATATTGAGGAATTAAGCCCACTCAGCAGGGGTCTTTGGATTCAAATGGAATCCATCCAATTTTCAAAAAGCGAAAAGGGGAAAACATTTGCGGGAGAAGCTTTTGATACTTTTGATGGAGAGCGGTGGATCAGTTCTTGTGAGAATCATCGATCATTGATAGTGAGTACTAGCACCTTTTCTAAATTTAAATCGGTTCTAGTAGATAGTTTATCAGGTTTAATTAGCGGCATTCATACCAGAGATTACTATGATGAAAAGGACATCCTTAAAATCAATCATCCTTCAGATATTCAATTTGAAAACAGTCGTTGTGATCCTTATTTTGAGGAAAGTTTTGAAACAAGACTCTTAGGACGATTTGAAGTAGATGGTTGGTTAAATTGGATCGAAAAAGGAACTGTATATTGGGAAGTTTATGAGGATGAAAATAGTTTGGGCCAATCCCTTAGGATAGGATCATATCGATCTGGAGATTCAAAATCCATTTGCTGGTTAATTACTCCAGCTATAAATGCCGACACATTATCTAATCCATTTTTTAGCTTCAGAACTTCCACTGCTTTTATAGATAATAGCAAATTAGAAGTCTTCTATTCGATGGACTTTAATGGAGACCCTTCAAAGATAAAATCAGCCACTTGGATTTCTGCTGATGTTTTGGTAGCATCAGAAGGAGATAGTGATCAAATCTGGATTGATTCGGGAGCTTTGCCTTTAGATTTTGAAAATGAGACTTTATTTTTTGCATTCCGTTATTCAGGAAGTGGAAAAACCGCAAGTGATGGTACTTTTGAGTTGGATGATATTCGAGTCTATGAGGACTGAAATGTTAAGCTAGTGAACAGGAAACAATACTTTAGTTCGCAGTTCTTCTTCGGGTGTATCTGTTGGGTTATTTAAATACAATTCAAAAGGGGGATTTTTTTTTGATGGTTTAATTTTTTTGTTTTGTATTCGCATCTGTTGTGCAGCCCAAGCGTTGGGGAGATGTCTGAAAGGACCATTAAGCTCAATACTATATACTTTCATTTTAGGAAAACTTCCAATATGAAACTCTTTTTGAGAAAAAGGGATTGTGTATTTTATTGGAACACCTAGGGTGTACTCTACCCGATTTTTAAGCACATCAAATTTATGGTAGATTGAAAATGCTGGACCATTTACAATATCTTTATAGTGTTCATTTGTATAAGGCAATAACAAAGAAAAGTCTTTTGCCATTTGATTTTTAAAATCTTTATAAGAGGTTTTATTGTAAAGTCCCATATAGGGTGTCTCTTCAAATGGAATTACTCCTTCAAAATTTAAGTTACAATTTGATTTACCGTGTTCTGCATAATCTTTTAGGAGAAGAAGTCCTCTCTCGTAATCCATACCAACAAAAACTTCCATTTTCTTTTTCATCCAAAACATAAAAAAGGGAAGTCTGCTTTGCATCGTCCAGACAACTTCAATATCAGTATCCCTATAATTTAAAAAAAAACTCACTTTTGCTTTGGATTCCCAGGGTTTAAAAAATTGCAAATCATAATGAATTGATTGGTTTTCTTCTTCATTTATGATTTTCATTTCACCACTGCCTAGGATTGGGCTTTCCCAACGATAGGATTTGCCATCTGCTTCAATTTGAATATTGGCTTTAGGGTCAGCAATCAGCCAAGGAGACCATTTTGGCCATTGATGAAAGTCATGAAGTATTTTAAAAATTGATGCTTTATCTTTTCTTATTTGGATTGTTTTTCGAATAAAAAGTTGTACCATATCTGAAATTAATTAAAATAGGAAGGTTTGACACTGGATTGAAGAGCTTGGAGTTCTCCATAATAATTTGATGTGATTTGATTTCCATCTTCACTGATCAATTCAAGGATTACCTCTTTTTCTTTAGGGTTGTTTTTAATTGACATTTCACCCGAGAGTAATGCAACTCTTTCATATTCAAAATAGGGACCACTTACATTTTCCTCTTTAAAGTCTAAAGAATAAAATCCTACACCTATATCATGTATCATATAGGGAGGGCGAAGGTTGATATAATAATCTCCTGAATCTAGTATTCCTTCAGTGCCATTAAATACAACAATGCCTAAAAGGGCTCCCTCTCGCTTCAATAAAAGTTCTCCTGTACTGTCTTCCGAAAAATTTATTCCATCTGTGGTAAAAAGGACGACATGCATAAAACCTGGATATTGACTTTCATCTGAAGCTGACCCGAGGTTTACTAACCCTCCTTGAGTTATTGTAAATAGCCCATCGTTTATCGAGAAATAGGATTTGTTTTTATTGTTGTCTGGGGTAATATCTTTACAGGATGACAAAAAAAATGTCGAGATTATTCCAATAGTGGCAAAAGCAAATAAAAGGAAAAGGAAACCGTAAAAGGCTTTTTTCATCGCTGTTAGATTTGGGTCTATCAAATTAAATAAAACGCAAACTACTTAAATTTTTAATTGACTGCTAAATTTTTTGCCAAAAAAAATGTTTAGACTTATTCTTTTCTATTTAGCACATAAGCATTTGCTTGTCTGGTGGGTAAGAGTACAAGATCAGCCACATTCACTTTTTCAGGAACATTAAGCATATAACTTATAGCATCTGCAACGTCTTCAGCAGTTAACGCTTCCGCACCTTCATAAACTTTTGAAGCACGTTTTTGATCCCCTTTAAATCCA
>Ga0213861_10000069_pt1 | contig 68824 bp, 54 predicted proteins | sample PICome_4_FD_160110 | JGI IMG/M metagenome (GOLD analysis project Ga0213861, IMG submission 160110) | Coastal seawater microbial communities near Pivers Island, North Carolina, United States - PICO131 | ecosystem: Environmental > Aquatic > Marine > Coastal | place: USA: North Carolina... | reverse complement strand
TGGCCCTGGCGGTAGTTGGGGGCTTACTGGGTTGGTTTGCAGAAAAATACTTTCCGCCGCTGCTGGCCTTAGCAGTGCTGGTGGGGGCGATGGCTATTTTGCTACCCGCACTCCGCCGCCCATCACCGGATGCCGTGCACTACCTGGGCATTATGGCCACGCCGTTGCTGGTCGCAGGGTTGCTGGTTTTGCCGGCGCTGTGGTGGCCGCTCCTGGCCTGGCCGCTGGCGGGGTTGGCTTTGGTGGTGGGGGGCAGCATGGTTGGGCGACGTTGGGACTCGTTAATTAAAAGTAATAGGTAGCAATTCGCTCACCGCTTACCCGCCAACAAATCGGGCAATTCCAGTACCTTATTCAGGGTAAAATTCGGTTGAATAGCGGTGGTGTTGTCCTGGCCGTGGCTGATCCAGCAGGTCGGTACGCCAAAATCGATACCCCCTTTGATATCCGAGTGGAGGTTGTCGCCGATGACCAGCAGGTGGTCCTTATCCGGGGCATCGTCCAGGGTGCGGTAGGTGTGCTCGAAGAACGCGTGATGGGGTTTGGCCGCGCCTATTTCGTCGGAGACCACAATGCTGTCGAAGTAGGTGTCCAGGCGGAGGCGGGCCAGGCGGGGCCGCTGCACTTCCCGCAGGCCATTGGTGATGACCCCCAGGCGGTAATCGCGTTTCAGGGCCACCAAAACAGATGTGACCCCGGCGTAGGCCTCGCTCAGCAGCACCAGGTTTTCGAGGTAGCGCACACTGAAAACGGCGGGGGTGGCGGGGGCCTGTCCGAGGTCCGTGAATAAAGCTTCAAACCGCTGGACCCGCAGCCGCTTCGCGCTGATGAGTCCTTGTTCAAAAGCGGCCCAAACCTGGCCGTTTACCACTTTATAGGTGCGGTAAATCTCCTCGGTACAGCTGGCCCCAAAATCGGTGTACGTGGCCCACAAGGCGAGCTTACTGGCCTTGTTGAAATCGAGTAGGGTATTGTCAATATCGAAAAGCAACCACTTGAAATGCATGGGGTAAGTTTTTAGGATGAGCGCTACCGGCTTGCTTCTTCCAGGGCCTGCCGGAAGGCCGCTACCGAGCGGGTAATATCAGCCGGCGTGGTGGCCCAGGAGCACACACTTACCCGAATCACTTTGCGTTCGCGCCAGATCGATCCACCGGCCCAGCATTCCCCCGATGCCTGCATCCGCACCAGGGTTTTATCCGTCAGTTCATCGTTGGCACAACACACCACCACCTGGTTAAAAACCACGTCGTTAAGGATGGTAAAGCCGGGTAGGGCTTGTATTTCCTGGGCAAACTGGGTGGCGCGTTGGTGGAGCCCGTACACCAGTTCGGCGATACCTTCCCGGCCCAGGTAGCGCAGGATGGCCCAGAGTTCCACCACCCGGGCCCGCCGCGACATCTCGGGGGTGTAGGACATGCCGTCGCGATTTTCGCCCATCACCAGGTAGCTGGCTTTTACTTGCATGGCCGCGGCCAGTGCGGCGCGGTCGGCACACAATAAGATGCCGCAATCGTAGGGGGTATTCAGGGTTTTGTGGCCGTCTACTGCCCAAGAATGGGCCAGTTCCATACCCTGGGTAAGGTGTTGGAGGGGCCCGACTGCCCCGGCCCACAAGCCAAAGGCCCCGTCGATGTGTACCCAGGCGCCCACTGCGCTGGCGCGCTGGCAAATTTCCGTAAAAGGATCAAAAGAACCACTGTTCACGTTGCCGGCCTGCAAGACGACGATGGTACGGTCATCCAGTTCCGGCAGCGCCTCGGGGATAATGCGCCCCTGGCTGTCGACATCCACCCATTCGATATTTCCCGTACCGAAGCCCAGCATCATCACGGCCTTGAGCACGGCGGAGTGCGACTGCCGGCTGGTGACAATCCGCAATTTTGGGGCACCAAAAACACCTTGTACATTGAGGTCCCAGCCCTGGCGCTCCAGCAGCCGGTAGCGGGCCGCCGCCAGGCCGCAGAGGTTGGCAGTGGAGGTGCCGCTCACGTAGCTGGCTACGGTATCCGGGGGTAAATTAAAGAGCTCCCGCAACCAGCCCTCTACCACCGTTTCCAGCGTGGAGGTGATCGGCGACATGATGTGCATCGCCGAGTTCTGGTCCCAGTAAGTGGCCAATTGTTTGGCCGCGAGGCCAATGGGCAAGGAACTGCCCGTGACGAAACCAAAGTAGCGCCCGCCCAACGTAGCTACGGTGGCCGGTGAACCGTGCTGGTGCAACTGCTCCAGTACGCTGGCCGCAGTGCTGGAATGCGCCGGCAGGGGTTCTGCGAAAGCGGTCAAACCAGACAATGCTGCTGCGGTAGGGAAAACCGGCCGCTCCAGGATGGTTTGGAGGTACGCCCTCACATCCTGCTGTGCGAGGTCAAAGAGGGTTTGTTCCCGCAATTCGTCGTGCATCCGGGCTTGCAGCGTGGTGGTTTCTGTCATGGAAATTTGTTTTATGATTAGCCTTGTGCTGGTTGTCAACAACCTACAAAACAACGGGTGAGATGTCTGGAAAATTAGCTTCCACCCACCTGATTGGTGCCGGGTTTTTGTCACCCGTCAGGGAGTCGCATTTAAAAAACAGGTAGTACAGTTGGCTACGTCCCTCAATGCGTTGCAGCAGGCGTTCCATGCGCAGCGCGGCCTGGGTATCTTTTTTGTATACCACGGTATCGCGCCAGATGTAGTAGGCTTCGTCGTGGTACTGGATCAAATTGAGGAGCAGGTGGTCGTCGGTGAACTGTTCCATATACCGCCGTGCCAGTACGGCGTGATGGCGGTGCCAGTTGCGGGGATGTTCCTTGTCTTCCTGGAATTTGAACGTGTCGTGGATGAGGGCGATCAGGCGCAGCGACTCTCTTTGGGCAGGGGTGGTGTCTAGCTGGTTGATATTATCCAGGACTTCTTTGACGTGCTTGTAGACCTCTCCTTCGGGGTGGCCGTAACGCGGGACACCCCAGTGCATACCTTCCTGCACCGGCGCTTGCACCAGTAGATGGTGTTCCAGTTCTGTTTCGGGTCGCAGTTCAGCGATCAAGTCTACCTTGTCCGCAGTGGTATTTTTGAGCATGCGCACTATTCTTCCAAAATCTTTGGATAAAAATACAATCCTGAAAGTTAACGATTGCTGTTTAGGATAAGTTGCTTTTTTAAAACAGCCGTAGTTTTTATGGTATCGTTGGTTTTTTGTTAGTTAAATTATATTTTATTTGGGTTAAAGTCAAGGTTGTTTGTTTAATATTTTGTATTTAATTATTTTTGCATTTTATTATGCTGTTTGAAAAAAAAACAGAAAAATCGCAGGGATTGTTTTTAAAATAATTATTAATTTTGTTTTTAAAAACAAACAAAACGTGCTCTCTGAGAAACACCACCCTAAAGTCACTGATAAGGGAAATGTCTACGACAACATTTTCAAGCAGGTGATGGAAGATTTGGCGCTGATCATTCTGAACTGGTTTCGGGAGCTTAAAGTCGTACATCTTCATCGATTAACGGAAAAGCTCCATACCACCACCCAGCATGAGGCTGATTTTCTGTGCGAAGTAACTGAGGAATCGGGTAACCGCTTTCTACTTCATATTGAATTCCAAAGCCGTGACGATCGGGAGATGCTGGCGCGAATGCAGGAATACCATGGTATCCTGGTCCGCAAACACAAGCTGCCCGTACAGCACTACGTGTTCTATTTTGTATATTGAACAATTATTACTGGATTTTGGCTTACCAACGGATGCCGTGCAAGCGTATCTGGCGAAGAGTTAAACCTAATACATATCCATATCGCAATCAGAGACGTCAGTGTAGGCATTATCAGGCTTGTTCTATTGGGTCAGATTGCCTTCGGTGACCGACTTCGTGTCTGCGACATAGTTAATCCCAATATAATTTCAGCAGCACAATTCTAACAAGTACCCCACCCACCCCCTCCAGGCGTAGCTATCCGGATGCACTCACCGGGCTGTAGGTTCAGGCTGACCACCCCTGGAAGTGCTTCCGTAGAGCCATCGGCACGGACAAGGAGTTGTTGCCCGGGCAAGCCAGCTTCCCCTCCTTCCTGGCCGTAGGGGCCACTTTTTCGGCGCTGGGTCAGGAGCGTGACGTCGAGCGGAACCAGGGCTTCTACCTCTCGCACGAGTCCGTTGCCTCCCGGCCAGCGGCCAGCGCCGCCGGAGTGCGCGCGCAAGGCAAACTGCCGCAGGCGCACCGGGTACACCCGTTCCAGGTCTTCCGGATCGGTGATCCGGGTGTTGGTCATGTGTTGGTGCACGCCCGAGCGGCCCGCAAATCCGGGGCCAGCGCCAGCGCCTCCGCCAATGGTTTCGTAGTAACCGAAGGTGGCGTTTCCGAAAAGAAAATTATTCATGGTACCCTGGCTGGCGGCCGCCAGGCCAAAGGCTTTCAGGAGCGTATCCACCAGGCGCTGACTCACTTCGGTGTTGCCACCCACTACCGCCGGGCAACGGGCGGGCTCGTCCACAAAATCGGGATGCAGAAAAGTATTCGGCGGTAAAGCCAACCGAACGCCGCGCAGCAGCCCTTCGTTGAGCGGAATATCGTCGGCACAAATCAGCCGCAACACGTAGATGAGGGCGCTGTAGACAATGGACACATTGGCGTTGAAATTGGCGGGATGCACTGGCGACGTGCCCGCAAAATCCAAGGCGAGTTGCTGGCCGTCGAAAAGGATGCTGACCACGATTTCGTGTCCATCATCCAGGCTTTCACGGGCCAGCAGGGGGCGGTTGGCAAAGGGTTGCAACTGCTGCAGGAGGTTCTGATGGGCACTTTTCTGCAAAGCTTCCATGTAGTACAAGACGCGTTCCTGCCCGTACTGATCCACCAGTGCCCGGAGGGCTTTTTCGCCGGTATGCAGCGCGGCCAGCCCCGCCCGCAGGTCGGCCAGGTTTTCGGCCAGCGCACGGGTTGGATAGGGGGCAGCGGTCAGCTGGCGGGTAACGCTTTCCCACTGCGGCACCCCGCGCCGCACCAACAACTGGGGGGCAAAAACCACCCCCTCTTCGGCCAGACAAGTGGCATCGGGGGGCATCGACCCTGGGCGCTTGCCGCCAATTTCGGCGTGGTGGGCCCGGTTGATGACGTAGCCGACGCAGGAACCATCAGCCAGAAAAACGCCCTGCAGCAGGGTAATATCCGGCAGGTGGGAGCCGCCGTATTTGGGATGATTGACCAGGAGGACATCCCCCGGCTCCAGCGGCAGTTTTTCCAGACACAACCGCGCGCACACCCCCAGGCTCCCCAGGTGGACGGGAATATGGGGGGCATTGACCAGCAGGTTGGCCTGGGGGTCGAGCAGGGCACAGCTGAAATCCAGCCGCTCCTTCACGTTGACACTGAAAGCCGTGCGCTGCAGCTGGGTCCCCATTTCTTGGGCAACAGCCTGGAAGCGGTTGGTGAACAACTCGAGGGCGATGGCTTCCCCCCAGGACTCCCCGGTTGCACGGGTTGCAGCCGGTGTGTGGGTCAGCACGGCGTGCCCGTTGGCCCAGATGGCCAGCTGCCAGGCGGGGGGCAGGTAGGCCGTCGCTTGCTGTCCGGCCAGCACCAGCGGGCCGCGGGCCGCAAATCCCTCCGGCAGCTCTTCCCACAGGCGGATGGTGTGGCCCGGGAGCGCCAGCGCTTGCGGGGCTGGCGGAAAAATGCGGGCCGGATCGTCGGCCGCCGTAGTCGCGAAAACCTTGACACTTTCCAATTCGATCACCGTTTGCTCGGGCAGGTAGCCAAATTGCGCTGCGTAGGCCGCCAGGAAGGCCTGGGTAGGATCCATGCCGGGCTGGTAGCGCAATTCCAGGGGGGTGTCCTGGCCCCGGAAGCGCAGGTACAGCAGCACCCGCGCCGGATGGGCGGCTACGGCTTCGGGCCCCGCCTGGCGCAACTGCGCCTGGGCCTGCCCGAAGAGGGTGGCTACCAGTTCCGGGACGGATAACGCCGGATCGGACAAGGGCCGTAGAACCTGCTGCTCGGCCAGTTTTTCCAGGGGCGCCTGCCCCATGCCGTAGGCACTGAGCAGCCCCGCATCGCGCGGGAGGATGACCTGGTTGATGCCTAGCAATTCGGCGATGGCACAAGCGTGCATCCCGCCAGCGCCCCCGAAAGCGAGCAGGGCATAGTCGCGCGGATCAAAGCCCTGGCGAACGGAGATCCGGCGGATGGCGTCGGCCATCTTTTCGTTGGCAATTTGCTCAAAGCCGCGGAGGAGTTCGGTGTCGGAATAGGTCGTTCCGGTGCGGGCCAGTAGGTCGTGTTGCACCTGTTGCAGGGCCGCCTGCGCGGCGGGCAGGGACAGGGGCACACTGATGGCATCGGCCGCCAATTTGCCCAGCAATAAATTCACATCGGTAATGGTGAGTGGGCCCCCAGCGCCGTAGCAGGCGGGCCCCGGGCTGGCGCCCGCGCTGGCGGGACCAACGGTGAGCTTTTCCCCGTCGAAGCCGCAGATGGATCCGCCACCCGCCGCCACCGTTTCGATGGCCAGGCTGGGGCTCAAAATTTGGGCGTCGCCCACCTGGCAGAAAAAGCGGAAATCGAATTGTCCGGCATAGCGGGCCGCATCGGTGCTGGTGCCGCCCATATCCAGGGTGAGGATTTTTTCGAAACCCAGCTGCCGGGCGATCGCTACCGCGCCGACAATGCCGCCCGCCGGGCCACTGAGGAGGCTGTCTTTGGGGTGGAATTGCGCGGCGGGCGGCAGGCTACCGGCGCTGCTCATGACCAAAAACTGGTTGTTTCCGGACAACGGCCCAAAAAGGCTGGCCTGGATCCGCTGCAAATAGTCTTCGATGACGGGGGCCAGGTAGGCATTGACCAGCGCCGTTTGCGTGCGGGCCAGCAGTTTGATGTTGGGGCTGAGGGTTTGGCTGGCGCTCACGTAGCGGTAGCCCGCCGCGTGTAGGGCATCGGCCAGTTGCTGTTCGTGCACAGGGTTGCGGTATGCGTGCAACAGGCTGATGGCGATGGCATCGGCGTCGATGAGGTGTACGATACAGGCAATTTCAGCCGGGCTAAGGGCCTGCAAAACGGTGCCGTCAGCGGCGAGGCGCTCCTGTACGCCAATGGTTTGCACGTGCAACAATTCGGGTTCCGGAATAGCCAGCTGGAAGAGGTGGGGCCGTTGTTGGGTACCGATATAGGGCAAATCTTCGAAGCCAGCGGTAATGAGCAAGGCCACACGCACGCCCTTGCGTTCGAGCAAGGCATTGGTGCCCTTGGTGGTGCCCAGGCGCAGCTGGATGGGGGGGAAGGCCGCCGCCAGGGGGGTCTGGGTGAGCAGGCGGGTGGCCAGCACGGGGGCTTCTTCGTGGGCGGTCAGTTCCAGGGTGGCGGGTAAACGCAGCGCGACCGCCTGGTTGAAAGTGATGGTCTTCTGGGCGAGGTCCAGCGCCTGCACCGTCAGCGGCGGGTGTGCTTGTCCGGTTACCTGGGCGGTATAGCCAGCCAGCAGATCCGCATGCGCTACGGGCCAGCGGTGGTCCAGGCGGAAGGTGGTGGCGTTGATGGGCGCCAGCAGTTGCCCGCGCAAACAACCATTCGAGAGTACCTTTACCCGCCGTAAGTGGCCCTGGGGGCTTTGCGCTATTCCGTCGGTAAAAGTGCCGCCGGTGTCGATTCCTATTTGCCAGTTCTTCATTGGGGGATAAATTTAGGGCTTACTTTTGTGCAAACCACTGGAAAAACAGAAGAACTAGTAATCGATATTAAGCTCTCCGACAAATCAAAACCAACTAGCAACAGAGCTGGTTCAGCAATCGGTAGAAAATCATTATTTTGTATTTTTGTATTCTAATTACGCGCACGATCAAAGAATTTCCTTATGAAAATATCAATTGTTATCTTTTGTACACTGCTTGCGACCACGCCACTTCTCACCATGGAATTATTCGTAACGACTACCTATTTAAATGCTTATAAGACGGATTATTTTCTAATTCATGACTTGGCAGGTAAAGTGATCCACTACCAAAGGGTAAAGTATTTGGACTACCGCAATGGAATGTCGATAAAGTTTGATGCTGGTGAAATAGTCGGAGAGGAATGGTTCTTAACCGCCATAAATATTTATAAGCGTGATGGCCAGGAATATTTTTATAATTTTTCTTACTCGGGCTTGAATAATGGTTACGTACTGGATTATCAGGACATAAAGGTGGGGTTAGGTAGTCACAAATCTGCGCCGGTCAAAGTCCAGATAACCGACCTCGAAGTGATAGGGTACATAAATAAAATTTATGGTGATGGTCAGGGTATAAATTGGATATACGACCGAAAAATGAGTTATGAAAACTTAATTGGACTAGACGTACCATTATTTTTGGTAGCTCAATCCGCACAGGATTCAGCGCTGTATTATTATTATGATGAAAAACACCAGGAAAGAACCAAAGTAACCCAGATGACGGTCTCTGCTAACGATTTTAAACATTTTACTGAAATGCAAGTGCTTCATTTTGCCGATACGATAGATGATGTTCAAATTGGCTTGTATACTGAATTAGGAGCTAAACCATTAATTTTCTCTACAATGTTGAATAACAATGCTATCGTTATTCCTTTCCCAAAAAACATAGAAATTAAACAGTGTGATTTAATACTCCGAGACTTCCAAATTAAGGAAGCCTATAGAAATATTGCTTACTATACTTCAAATACTTTTTTTGAGGAAGACATAGTAATACCCATACCGGCTTATGAAGTAAACTATGATGAATACAATGGCGTAACCATTAATTGTGACGGAACTTATTCCTTTTTTGAGGTATATTCTTCTTTCATCGGTGAGGAAACGGATGTAATTTCTACCTGGGGCTTCATTGGCCCTTTACATCGGAAAATGAACTTCAGAATACCCGATATTCCGGCGAGTATTTTAAATAAACATAAGCTCAATATTGGTAAAGCCACAGCTATTAGTATTGGATTACTAACGGCTGATATTGACCATTCTTTACAAGATTTAGCAGTACCAATGATGTTGTCAGACGCAGAGTGGCGGATTAAAAACAACAGTGTTGAAGTAATTCAATTTATTAAATTTAGCGGATAAAAAACTTTCCCTGCTGCCGGGTGGTGAATACTTCCGCGTTTTACCGTACCATTTTCCAGGCATTCCAGCCTTGCTAACCCCTCCCCATTTTAAGCATTGCCACAGATCGGCCAGCCCACCCAGCACTCATTTTTTTGGCATGGCCTTTAGGCGCATCATTTTCGTTTTTTTTGGCTTAAATCCCTTATAATTGTCAAAGAAACAAAAGGACACGGTATGCCTCCCCAAAGAGATTTTATTCCATTTGATATAAAATGCTACTCCAAGCTGGAGGATCGGTTTGCCGCCTTGTTCGAACCCCGGCTGATCAATGAAGTCTGCCAATATGGTAAGCTGCGAACCTTTAAGCCTGACGAAACCATCATTGATATAGGGATGCGCATCACCCACATGCCCCTGGTGATTTCTGGCTCCCTGAAAGTACTTACCGAAGACGAAAAAGGCGATGAATTGCTCTTGTATTACTTGCAATTTGGGGAGACTTGTGCGGTAACATTAAATTGTTGTACCAGCAAAATAAAGTCAACGGTAAAGGCTATTACGGAAACCAAAGCAGAGATCGTGTTTGTCCCCGTGGAGAAGATGGAAGATTGGATGATACAATATGCATCCTGGCGAAGATATGTCCTGAATAGCTACAATGAGCGGCTGAATGAGATGGTCCATGCAATTGACAGTATCGTTTTTCAGGGCCTGGAAGAGCGATTGCTGAAATACTTGAGAAATAAGGCGGGCATGGTAAAATCGGCCGTGCTGAATATATCACACCAGGATATTGCCAATGATTTACACGCATCAAGAGTCGCTGTTTCACGCCTCATGAAAAAATTAGAACTTAAAAAAAGTATAGCACAGCAGCGAAACAAGATAATTGTCCTTGACTACAAAGCGGACTGAGCTGGATCCTGCTGATCCCTACAGAAGAAGTCTATTAAATAAACGCGATAAAGTCGCGATCCGCCCGCCAGCGCTTCCTGGTGTGTAACCCCTGTTACACCGAGAAATATTCCAAGACCGCATCTTTGCAGCTACAAAACAGATAGGTAGTATGTTGGAATTTTTATCACCAGCCTGGCCCTGGTACGTCGCTGGCCCCTTGATTGCCCTGGTTATGTTTGCGCTGCTGTACTTTGGCGAGAACTTCGGCGTGTCCAATAACCTCCGGACCATGTGTGCGTTGGCTGGCGCGGATCGTTTTTCAGATTTTTTCAAAATAGATGTCAAGCAACAAGCCTGGAATCTGGTCTTTGTGGCGGGTTCTATCCTTGGGGGGTTCATCTCCTATCAGTTTCTTACCCCCGATGTAGCGGTGGTTTTATCCGCTGCGACCACCGAACGATTGGCTAACCTCGGATTTGCCAATGCGGGCGCTGGCTACTTGCCGCAAGAGATATTCGGCATAGAACAACTCACTTCGATTTCGGGGCTTTCGGTACTGTTAGTTGGTGGTATGTTGGTGGGTTTCGGCGCAAGATACGCCGGAGGCTGCACCTCTGGCCATGCCATTAGCGGCCTTAGCAACCTACAAATTCCCTCCTTGATCGCCGTGGTAGGCTTTTTCATCGGTGGCCTTTTAATGGTCCACCTGATTATGCCACTTATTTTTTAAGGGGAGCTTCGCTAGTTCTTGTCCTCACAGACCATTAAAAAAAACAATAACTTGAAATATATAAAATTTCTGCTGTTAGGTATCCTCTTCGGGATGGTTATGGCAAAAGCCGAAATAATTTCCTGGTACCGGATATTTGAGATGTTCAATTTTGATGCTTTTCACATGTACGGTGTCATTGGCTCGGCGGTAATACTGGGCATAATAGGCGTGCAGCTGCTAAAAAAGACAAAAGCCAAGTCGCTGTACGGCGAAGCGCTACATCTGAATCCTAAAACAATGGGGGTATACCGCTACCTGCTGGGTGGGATTCTGTTTGGCTTAGGTTGGGCCTTGGTAGGTGCTTGCCCAGGTCCGATGTTTGTTTTATTGGGCTATGGTTATGTGCCAATCCTGGTGGTGCTTTTGGGCGCGGTAATGGGCACTTTTCTGTACGGGTTATTGCGTTCAAAATTACCTCACTAGAGAATTAATAAAAAATAAAAATGGAAAATATAATTGGTTACATGGGAGCTCTGATCGTTGGCCTTACACTTGGGTTATTAGGCGGCGGTGGCTCTATCCTGACCGTACCCCTGCTGGTGTATGTGATCGGGATCAATCCGGTAACAGCAACCGCCTATTCGCTTTTTGTGGTTGGAGGCACTTCGCTTGTAGGGGCCATTAGAAACATGACCAAGGGGATGGTGGATGTCAAGGTAGCGGTAGTCTTTGCCATACCCGCACTCCTGGCGGTCTACCTGACCAGGCGTTTTCTGGTGCCGGCCATACCTCCCGAAATCTTTCACATTGGCGGCTTTGTCATGACCAAGGATCTGGCTATCATGCTGTTTTTTGCTGTAATTATGGTACTGGCTTCTATTTCTATGATCAAAGTCGGCAAATCGGAGGAGCAAGCAGAAAAAAAAGTAAAACTTCAAATTCCCTTTATTGTCCTGGAAGGTGCGGTGGTGGGGGTACTAACGGGCATCGTAGGCGCAGGGGGCGGTTTTTTGGTTATTCCAGCGCTGGTATTATTTGCCAATTTGCCGATGAAGAAAGCCGTGGCTACCTCCTTATTGATCATTGCTGCTAAGTCGCTGATTGGTTTTATCGGCGATGTACAGAACCTGGCCATCGGTTGGACTTTCTTACTCACCTTTACGGCCATCTCAGTAGCGGGTATCTTTTTGGGCATTTATCTCAATCGATTCATCGATGAAAAGCCACTCAAAAAAGCCTTTGGTTGGTTTGTCCTGGTCATGGGCGTATTCATTATCGGTAAAGAGCTGTTAAAATTTTAAATCCTGTCAACTCATCTATTGTGGAAAATAACTTAATAAACAGCCTGCTTATCCCAACCGATTTTGGAGAACTGGGTGACTATGCCTATTCAATTGCCGCCAGGATATCGGCAAAATCAGGAGCGGCCATTGAAGTGATTTCGGTTGTAACAGGGCCACCAGGAGCATTTTATTCCAAGACGGGCGAATTGCTGAAGGATGAAGGTAATGACTATGCTGAATGGGATAGCGCGTTAGCGGCTGCTCAAGAAAAAATGAAGCAGTGGGTGAAGGATAAGCCCGAGGTGACGGATACATTTTGCACCATCGGGAACATTGATCAAACCATCCTGCAGTACGCCACGAATCATCAAATAGATCTTATCGTCATGGGTACCCATGGCTTATTCCACAACTCAATTTGGGGGCCATTTTCTCATGCCGAGTTCATCACCAATCATTCACCCATCCCTGTTTTAACCCTGAAATGTGACAGAACAGATTTGAAGCTGGATGAGTTGTTACTGGTCAGTGATTTCCTGGAGGCAAAACCAATCAACTTATCGATTATTAAAAGCTTGCAGGCACTTCATGGTTCCAAATTGCTACTCCTCAAAATTAAGCTGGCTGATGCCCGAAGAACCGAAGCGCAGATCACCGCGGACATGCATGCATTTGCCCAGGCCAATAGGCTTCAAAATTATGAGGTCCATATCTATCCGGACCAATTAGTGGAAGCGGGTATTGGGAAATTCGCCGCCGAAAAAGATATAGATCTCATCATGCTGGGCACGCATCAGGCAGGTACTTTTTCCAAATTATTTAGAGGAAGTATTTCCAAGGATGTGGTCAATCACTTGTACCATCCTATTCTCACTTTTCCACTGGACTAAATATGGTTAAGCGTATATTGGTTTAAATGGGTCTTCTGTGATGGATTATTTAAAAAGCAGGTAGGTAGGTGCTCAATTGACTTGTGTAACACGTGTTACGCAAGTTAATCGAGTACTTGTTATTTTGCAGAAGTAACAAACTAAGCTATTGGCAATAAAACAAAATGATATGAAAAATAAATATACCGTACTTGTAATCGGAGGCGGTACGGCAGGTATAATGACTGCGGCTCAGCTCAAAAAGAAAGACAAAAACCTTGATGTAGCTATTATAGAACCTTCGGAATATCATTACTACCAACCGGCCTGGACATTGGTTGGCGTTAATGAATATGACTATGCAAAGACTCGGAGGTCCATGCAATCCCAAATTCCTCAAGGAGTTACATGGATTAAAGACTACGCAGAAAAATTCCATCCCGAAAAGAATACGGTGACTACTCGAAGTGGAAGTGAGATTGCCTATGATTTTTTAGTAGTTGCTCCAGGGTTGGTAATGGCTCCTGAGCTGGTGGAAGGACTCACCGATGCACTCGACAAAGGGGTAGTTTGTAGTAATTATACTGATCCAGAAAACACCTGGCGAGTTTTGCAACAATTCAAAGGCGGAACAGCGTTATTTACGCAACCTACTACGCCGATCAAATGTGGTGGTGCGCCACAGAAAATCATGTATCTCGCCGAAGATTACTTCAACAAATCGGGTAAAAGGAAGGGTACGGATATTGTATTTGCGACGGCTGGTTCGGTCATCTTTGGTGTAAAACCTATCGCCAAGACGCTCATGGAAGTTGTCGATAGAAAGGATATCAACCTGCGGTTTGGTTATAATCTCGTCGGGGTGGACGGCCAGGAAAACATTGCCTGGTACGAAATGGCTGATCATGAAAAAGAGTACAACCACAAGGATGTCAAAGTCATCATTGACGGTAAGCGCAAAGGCATAAAGTTTGATATGCTTCACCTTGCTCCGCCACAAGCTGCTCCTAAGTTTATTAGAGAATCACCGTTAGTAGATGAAACCAAATGGATCTCGGTGGATAAAGGAACCATGCAACACACCAGGTTTAAGAATATTTTCGGACTAGGAGATGCGGCAGGGCTGCCTACTGCAAAAACGGGTGCAGCAGTAAGAAAACAAGTTCCTGTCATCGTAGAGAACCTGATGCGGCTAATGGCCGCTAAGGGGCTCAGTGATAAAAGATACGATGGCTATTCGTCCTGCCCGCTGGTAACAGATATCGGTAAGATGGTGCTGGCGGAATTTGATTACGACAACAACTTCACGCCAGATCCTAAACTTAAGCAATTGCTCATACGCGATTCTTCGAAGGAACATTGGAGATTGTGGATGCTGAAAAAATATATCCTTCCTTACCTTTATTGGAATAAGATGATGAAGGGCATTGACGTCTAGTAAGTTTTTGTTTTTTTGGTGCGCCCAATAGTTACTGGCAGGTAAGTATTGGGCGTGTTAATGCAGGTAGCTATGCAGTATAGTTTTCCTGCAAATGTAGTACGAGTTTCTTTTATGTTCAGCTCAACGATGGGTTTCGTTTCCCCTGTTACCAAGAGCTTGTTGGGGAGACTTGTGCCGCAACGTTAAGCTAAATTTTCTTCATAAAATAAGCCACAACCGCTAACTTATCACTTGCAGTTCCTTTATCTTGCCGCTATATTTGTGATAAACATCTAAACCCGCAGTGCGAAAAAAGTCACAGAAAACGCCTTGTAGGTACCAGAGGGATGAATATACCGCCAGATTATCAGCAACTATTTGAGGAGGCACAGCGCTACGAGCAGCTGGGCGATTCCTACCATGCGTTCAAACTTTATAAGCGGGTCTTGAAACTGGCGCCGGAGTGGTCGGAGCCTTACCTGGCTTTGGGTCGCCTGTATCACCAGCGCCGGGAGTGGAAACCTTCTTTTTACTACTTCAAAAAAGCAGTGGCCCTGCTACCCGGGCATCGCGAAGCCTGGTGGTCGTTGGGCATCGCGGCCGTAGCGCTCAAGAAATGGCGGCTGGCCCGCAGTATATGGTCCAAGTTTGGCCTGGCCCAGTTGCCCAAAACACCCGAAGGGCTGCGCCTGACCTACAATGGGACTTTCGAAATCTTGTGGATGCTGGCCATCGATCCGGCGCGGGCACAAATACTCAGCGTACCCCACCCCGACTCGGGCTTTCACTTTCGCGACGTGGTGCTCTACGAACGCAAGCCCGTCGGTCATCACATCGTAGCCCACAAGCGGGTGCCCGTTTACGCCGAACTGGGGTGCTTCAAACGCTCCCCCTACCAAACGTTCTCGTGCCTGATACACGACGTGTCGGCGGCCCAGATCCAACAGCTGGAGCGCATGTGCTACGACGCCCGGCTGGGGTTCGAGATATGGTCCAACGCTGCCCGGGGAATGGTCATCGATAACCCCCAGGCTTTCCCTGAATACTACGGAAGGTCTATTTTACCACCCGAAAATACGGCTAAAAACCAGGACCAGGCCCTCATCGCCATTGCGGCTACCCACCAGGCCGAAGTGTTGCACGTGCTCGATGCCTGGCAGATCGTTTCGCTAGGCGAATATTCCGACTTGCGGGGCTATTAGCCGGCTGCCTGCTCAGCAAAGAGCTACAAACCTGGATTCCGCTCTTTGATGAGCGCCTGCGCTTCGGCAATGGCGTTGTTCATATTTGCCGCCACGGCCGTAATCTCCGTTTGTTCCTTGTCGATGAAGGCCATGACGGCGGCGTGATCCGGCGATTTTTTCCGTACGGTAGCCAGGGGATTGTCCTTGATGTACGCCATCCAGTTCATCATCCCGTCTTCGGCGGTTTCCAATTGCGCCAGGGCGGTCTGGGCCCGGGGATGAAAGTCATTGGCTTCTGCCATCGCACGGTCGGCCAGTTCTTTCAACTTGGTCGACACCTGGTAGATGTCGCCCATCAGGGGCATCACCACGTCGTGGCCTTCCATCATTTTGTTCCAGGCTGCCTCTTGAGTCGCCAGTTGTTCGGCCGAAAATTTGGCCTTGGGGCCACAAGCCAGAATAGATAACGAGAGGAAAAACAAGAAAAAGAAACGATTAAACATAGTTTTATTGTTAGGTTTGCCCTAAAGTTAATCAATTATGAGTCCGGAATACCTCAAAAATTTAAGTAAGTTTCTTTCCCTCGTCCTGCGTCACAAACCGGAGGTAGTGGGTATCAAGCTCGACCAGAATGGCTGGGCCGACGTGGATGCACTCATCGAAGGGGCCATTGACAAAGGCCGGGATATGGATCTCACCATTCTGGAAATGATCGTGCTGACCGACGAAAAGCAGCGCTATGCTTTCAACGAGGACAAAACCAAGATTCGCGCCACCCAGGGCCATTCGGTCAAGGTGGACCTGGAACTGGAGCCCGCCAAACCACCCAAGATCCTGTACCACGGTACCCTCGATCGGCTGATGGAGCGGATTATGCTCAAAGGATTGGAACCCCGTGACCGCAACCACGTCTACTTGTCGGAAGACACCGCTTCGCTCATTGACGAGAATGAACGCAGTGGAGAAACGATCGTTTTAAAAATATTCGCCGGCGCCATGTACCGCGACGGGTTTCACTTCTACCAAACGCCCGGCGGGGAATGGATTACGGACAAGGTACCGAACAGGTATTTGGATATTATTTAATAGACTTATTCTGCTGGGATTATATCGAGGGCAAATCGCGCCTTTTCGCTTCGCGCCTACTTCGTGGTCTTCCCACACTGTGCCTTTTTTGCGCAACTTAGCTATGGCTAAGCTCCACAAAAAAGCCTTCGCGTGGTCGAAAATGCATCAATTTTCCCACCAATCTAACCCAGCAGAACAAGTCTAAAGTAACGGCTAACAAAAAGCCCCGCAGCGAACTGTTCGCTGCGGGGCTTTTCATTAGACCCATAGTTGGCTTTTGCGACCGGCTTAGTCACGCGTAACCACGCGCTCCAACTCAATCACATCGTGCATGATGGCCAGCACTTCGTGGATGTAAACATCTTTGGATACCGCTTTGAGGAAATCTTCGTTGCGGGCCTTTTTGCTTTCGTCCCCTTCAATGGCTGGTAAATCAACCGCGAGGTTGCGGACGCCAGGATTGACAACTTCGTCGAAGAGGTTCTTAAAGCGTTCGGCATCGGCCTTGCGCGTAGCTTCCAGGGCGCGGAAATCGTCTACATTCAGTGGGTATGCCGTCAGTTCGCGCAGTTTTTGCAGGCGGGCAGCATTGGATTTTATTTTGGTAAATACGTCATTGGCCGCAACCCGCGCCACACTGCGGGCGCTAATTTGGTCGAGGTGGGCCATTTTGAGCACCTCCTGGGAATAGTCAACTGCTGCGATTTCGGTCCAGGGCATGGGATATTCTTCTTCCTTCTCACCGGTTTTGATGAACATGTAGTTGTCGGGAAGAATAATGTCCGGAACCACGCCCCGCAACTGGGTAGAGCCGCCGTTGATCCGGTAAAACTTCTGAATCGTAAGTTTCACTTGCCCGAGGGGCTTCACGTTGTCAAATCCCTGCAGGGTCCGGTCCAGGTCGACAAAACGCTGTACGGTGCCTTTGCCGAAGGTAGAATTGCTACCTACGATCACGGCCCGGTCGTAATCCTGCAGTGCAGCCGCCAAAATTTCACTGGCGCTGGCGCTCGAGTTATTTACCATCACCACCAGGGGGCCGTCGTACTGAACGGTGGGATCCACATCCATCAACACTTCGGCTTCGTACTCCCGGGACTTAACCTGTACAATAGGGCCGCGTTCGATGAACAACCCCGACATTTTCACCACGTCGCGTAAGCTACCACCACCGTTGTTGCGCAGGTCGATGACGATACCATCAACGCCTGATTTTTTCAATTTGTTGATTTCCACCTCCACGTCTTCCGCACACTGGCGACCGTTGGGATCCTGGAAGTCGGCGTAGAAACTCGGCAGGTAAATGTAACCGACCTTTTCACCCGGTGATTTACCATCGATGATCAGGGAACGGGCAAAGCTTTCGTCCAGGAGCACGATGTCGCGAATGATGGAGATCACCGTTTCTGTTCCGTCTACTTTTCTGACCGTCAGCCGCACTTCGGTACCTTTATTGCCCCGGATCAGTTGAACCACATCATCCAGTACCATCCCTTTGATATCAACGGGTTCGCCGTCGCCCTGGGCTACTTTGGTAATGATGTCGTTTTCCTGGAGTTCCTTCCCTTTCCAGGCCGGGCCACCGACGACAATTTCGGAGACTTTGGTGTAGTCATCATCCGCCATCAGGCGGGCGCCAATGCCTTCCAGTTTGCCGCTAATGGTAATGTCGAATTGTTCTTTATCGAAGGGCTTGTAATAATTGCTGTGGGGGTCGAAGACACCGGTAACGGTGTTCAGAAACTGGCTCATCCGATCTTCCCGGTCGAGTTTTTGCAGGCGGTCAAACCAGCGGTCGAACATCTTGAGTACGTCGGCACGGGCCTCCGCCTCCAACTCGGTGGTGGTCTTTCCGGCCAGTTCCTCGTCACCATTGGCCTGCTTTTCCAGGGCTTCGGTGTAGTTGTCGAGGGTTTCGTACTTCAGGTACTGCTGCCAGTGTTGCCAGAGGGCCTTGTCGTCGGCCGCAAAATTGCGCTTGTCGCCATCGAGTTCGATATTGTCTCTTTGGGTAAAGTCGAAAGGTGTGGCCAAAATATCGCGGTAGTAACCTTGCGCCCGCAACAAAGAACTGTTGATCAGGTCCTGACTCAGATTGAAAAAGCCCAACTCATTGTTGCGCAATTGGTCGTCGATCTGGGTTTTGTATTTGGCCAGCTGAGCTACCTCATCGGCAACCAGAAAGCGCTTGCCTCCGTCCATTGATTTGAGGTACGAATCGAATGCTTTGGCCGAGAAGTTATCATCAAGGTCCTGCGGACTGTAATGATAGCGCTCCATCGTCCGCATAACCGTTTGCAACAAGACCGTTTCCTTTTGCTCGTTGTTCAGTTGTGGGTAGGCAAAGGCTGCCAGCAAGGTGACCGCAACCAGCGAAAAGAAGATTGATTTTCTAAATTTCATACAATTGTTTTTTTCAGTACTCGGTTGAGATTATTAAGACGCGGTGCCAGGCAAAAAGATAGCGCATTGGCTATAATAAATCTTCTGTAATTAACAAAGAAGTGCTACAAAAATTGTGTTATTCTGTTAGTCCTTCTAATTATTGATACCAAAAATACCTTATTTGCATCAAAACCGACCGTTCGTTTTTTGGCCAGCTATCTACATAAGACCTGCTTGCCTGGTAAATAGTTGTCTAAAACCGTGCCAAAACGCAAATTTGACATTTCTATAACGTATGGCAGCACGCACCAAAATGAGTGCTAATTTGCGACATATCGGTCAGTCTCCTTATCTTTGTAGCCGTACCGGGGCCGCAAGCCTGCGATTTGCCTACCTGGTTATCACGTATTTTTTCTTTGCCATGCGAAAACGTTTGCACAACATCGTCAACAACGATGAACTCAAGCGCCAGATGGAAACTTCCAACGAGGTGCGCACCACCCTTTCCTTTTATCAATACCACCATATTGATGATCCTGCTGCTTTCCGCGACCAATTGTTTCTCGACTGGTCGGAATTGGGGGTATTTGGTCGTATTTACATCGCCAGGGAAGGCATCAATGGCCAGGTTTCGGTACCCACCGAAAAATTGCTGACCTTTCGGGAGGTGATGTACAGCGTTCCATTCCTCGAGGGTATTCGCCTGAATATCGCCATCGATGACGACGGGAAGTCTTTTTACAAACTCAAAATTAAAGTTCGCGAAAAAATTGTTGCCGATGGCCTCAATGATGCTGGTTTTGACGTGACCAGGCGCGGCTGGCATTTGTCGGCACCGGAGGTCAACGACCTCATGAACCAGGCAGAAACCATCGTGGTTGACATGCGCAACCACTACGAAAGTGAGGTGGGGTATTTTAAAAATGCCATCCGCCCCGACGTAGAAACCTTCCGCGAAGCGCTACCCCTGGTGGAAGAGCTGCTGGCAGCGGATAAAGACAAACCCATCATCATGTACTGCACCGGGGGGATTCGCTGCGAAAAAGCCAGCGCCTATTACCTGCACAAAGGCTTCGACAAGGTTCACATGATCGATGGGGGTATCATCGAATACGCGCGGCAGTGTGAGGAACAGGGCCTCGAGAATTACTTCCTGGGTAAAAATTTCGTCTTCGACGAACGCCTTGGTGAACGCATTTCAGCCGACATCCTGGCCCAGTGCCACCAGTGTGGCAAGCCCTGCGACAACCACACCAATTGCGTAAATGATGCCTGCCATATCCTCTTCATCCAGTGCGACGAATGTGCCGCCCAATACCAGCATTGCTGCTCTACCGCTTGTGCCGATTTCGCCGCCCTGCCAGAGGAAGAACGCGCCCGCCTGCGCCCAACCCTGACGTTCAACGGCACGAAATTTGGGAAAGGACGCTATAAGGCCAACCGGAAGAGTGATCCGAAGATTGTTTAGGGAGGTCGGATTAGGGTGTAAAGGTGTAAAAGGGGAAAGGTGTAAACGGGCGGGCGTGAGGTCTGAAAAACGTATAAACGCATCTTTACGTTGAAGCGTGAAAACTCAGTCCACAAAAATGGTCAAAGAACCAAAATCGTTATTTTCATCACCCCTTTTATACCCTTACACCTACCGCACTTTTACCCTTATCCCACTTTTACCCTTTTACCCCTTTTGTTTATGTCCGGAAAACTCTACCTCGTACCCACGCCCATCGGCAACCTCGAAGACATTACTTTGCGGGCGTTGCGCGTACTCAAAGAAGTGAGCCTGGTGCTGGCTGAGGATACGCGTACCAGTAAAAATTTGTTGCAACACTACGATATAGCTACGCCGCTGCGGCCTTTCCACGCGCACAACGAGCACAAGGTGACCGAGGGGCTGGTAGGCCAACTTCTGGCGGGTGCAGAATGGGCACTGGTGACGGACGCCGGTAGCCCCGGCATCAGCGACCCCGGTTTTTTGCTGGTGCGTGCTTGCGTAGAAGCGGGTGTACGGGTAGAAGCCCTGCCCGGCGCTACCGCTTTTGTGCCTGCGCTCACCGCCTCGGGATTGGCGGCTGATAAATTTCATTTCGAAGGTTTTTTGCCCCACAAGAAAGGCCGGCAGACCCGCTTGCTTTACCTGGCGGAGTTGCCCGTGACGTTTATTCTTTACGAATCGCCCTACCGCCTGGTCAAATGCCTGGAGCAATTGATCGAGCATTGCGGCCCCGACCGGCGTGCCTGTGTAGCCCGGGAGATCACGAAAATGTTCGAAGAGGTGACGACTGCTCCGCTGTCGGAGCTGCTGGCGCATTACCAACAGAAGGATAAGGTGAAAGGAGAATTGGTGGTTTTGGTGAGTGGGAAGTAGGGCTGGTTATACCAGTGCCAGGGCCACTCCTTGTGCCAGGGTTTCCTCCTCGGGCAAAATCTCACAGTTGTCCCACAGGCCCGTTTCCAGGGTGCGTGCGTAGGCTTCGGGCAAGCGATGGGTACGCATTTTTGCCGCCGCTGCGGGGTGGTCGTATTCAAAATAATGGTGGGTATAGCGCAGTTGTCCTTGTTCGTCTTGGTCGATGATCAGGTACCAAACCCGGGGAGTGCCGTCGTTGGCCGGCATGCCGATCACACCAGCGTTGAGCCAGTACTGGCCGCCCTGGTGCTGGCTGAAGGGTAGGCCGCAGTGGCCGGCGAGGATCAGATCGGTTTGAGTATCCGCAAAATTTTGGACTTTGACCGCCCAGGGCGTAGAAGCAAATACGTAACCAGCCACCTCGTGAGCGGATCCGTGCAGGACAATGCCATCCAGACCAGCAAACTGAAAACGCAAGTGGTGGGGCAGGTCTGCCATCCAGCGGATAGCGTCGGGGCTCAGCGCCTGCTGGGCATAGGGGTACCACTGGCGGGAAAAAATATCGCAACGGCTGCCGGTATTGAAGTCGCAGCCACAGTCGGCTTCCCCAGCGCGCAACTGCAATTCTACGTTGCCAGCAATGCAGTGGATGCCCCAGGCTTTCACCAATTGTACCACCGCTTCGGGATCGGCACAGTAGCCGACGACATCGCCCGTACAGATGATGTGGTGGGCCGGAATGCCTCGTGCCTGCACAAGCGCTTGCAAGGCTTGTAGCGCTTGCAAGTTGCTGTACACCCCCCCGAAAACCAGCAAGGGGCCGTTCAGGGTGCCGATATTTTTACTGACAACTGGTGTTTCCATACCTCGGTACTAAACGTGTTTTTACGCCCTACATTGCTGCGGGTATTGCCCTGGTGTGTCGCCACGGGGACGCCTAAGTATGGTCCCGGCACTTATATTATCTAACGCTTCACCACCGCCTTCACCACCACCTCGTCCGGCAATTCCAGTTCTTCGCCAGCGCTGGCATCGCCCATAACCAGGGTGTCTGCTAAAACCTCTCCCTTGATGTAGTCGCCAAAGCTCGCTATGGCGGCCGCTACAGCCGGATGCTCGCCGAGCGTCACGTGGATGCGGTCGGTGACGTTGAAGTCGCTGTTCTTGCGTATATTCTGGATGCGGTTGACCAGTTCCCGGGCCATCCCTTCGGCGGCCAATGCTTCGGTAATGGTTACGTCCAACGCGACGGTCAGTTTGCCATCGGTGGCAATTTTCCAACCCGGAATATCTTCGGTGCTGATTTCAAAATCTTCCATCAGCAATTCGAAGGTGCCTTCGGGTAGGGTCAATTGGTAACGCCCTGCTTTTTCCAGGGTCGCAATATCGTCCTGCGTAAACAGGTTGATGGCGCCCGCCACCGCTTTCATGTCCTTACCCAGGCGCTTGCCCAGGGTTTTGAAGTTGGGTTTGATGCGCTTTTTCAGGAACCCACCGTCCTCATCGCGCAGGTAAGCGACTTCCTTCACATTGACCTCGGCCAGGATCAGTTCTTTGATCGCTTCGACCTCCTGTTCAAAGGCGGTATCGAGCACCGGCAGTAGGATTTTTTGCAAGGGCTGGCGCACGCGGATGGTATCCTTTTTGCGGATACTCAGCACCAGGCTCGCGATGCGCTGGGCGTAATCCATGCGGTGCTCCAGGGCCAGGTCGATGAGTTGGCGGTCGGCTTCCCGCAAAAGGGTCAGGTGAACCGACTCGGGGGCCGTGCTGTGCTGTCCACTGCGGACGAGGTTCCGGTACAGCCAGTCGGAGAAGAATGGTGCTACCGGTGACATCAGCTGGGCCGTCACCACCAGGCATTCGTAGAGGGTTTCGTAGGCCGCTTGTTTATCGGCGTTCATTTCACCTTTCCAGAACCGGCGGCGGCACAAACGCACGTACCAGTTGCTCAGGTGCTCGTCGACAAACTGGTCGATGGCGCGGCAGGCTTTGGTGGGTTCGTAGTCGGTCAGTTGCTGACGCACTTCCTGGATGAGGCTGTTCAGCTTGGAAATAATCCAGCGGTCAATCTCCGGGCGTTCCGCAACCGGAGTTGCTGGCTGCACGCCGGGTGTCCACTGGTCGATATTGGCGTAAAGCGCAAAAAAGCCATAGGTATTAAAGAGCGTACCAAACAGTTTGCGACGCACTTCCTCGATGCCTTCCACGTCGAAGCGGAGGTTGTCCCAGGGGTCGCTGTTGGCCATCATGTACCAGCGGGTAGCATCGGCGCCGTACTGTTGCAAGGTTTCGAAAGGATCCACGCCATTGCCCAGGCGCTTCGACATTTTCTGTCCGTTTTTATCCAGCACCAGGCCGTTGGACACCACGTTCTGGAAAGCCACCGTATCGTAGGCCATGGTGGCAATGGCGTGGAGGGTATAAAACCAGCCCCGCGTTTGATCTACCCCCTCGGCAATGAAATTGGCCGGGAAGCTTTGCTCAAATGGCGTATTGAAAGGCCGCTCATCGCCAGCGGCCAGCTTGTCGTAGTCGAGGCCCCACTGTGCGTAGGGCATGGAGCCGGAATCGAACCAGACGTCGATGAGGTCCAGTTCGCGGGTCATCTGCTGCCCGTCGTCACTCACGAGAATCACCTCGTCGATGTAGGGACGGTGCAGGTCCTGGGGCACTTCCTGTTGCAAGCCCAAGGCGGTATTGGCCCGGGCCACTTCGCGCGTCAGCTCGGGGATGGAACCTACGCATTTTTCTTGTTTGCCATCTTCGGTGCGCCAAATCGGCAGCGGAATCCCCCAGAAGCGCGAACGGCTCAGGTTCCAGTCCTGCAGGTTCTCCAACCACTTCCCGAAGCGACCCTCGCCGGTGCTGGCGGGCTTCCAGTTGATGGTCTGATTCAGTTCGTACATGCGCTCCTTGTAGTCGCTGGCGCGAATAAACCAGCTGTCCAGGGGGTAGTACAAAACCGGGCGGTCCGTGCGCCAGCAATGGGGGTAGCTGTGGAGGTATTTTTCCGAATGGAAAAGCTTGTTTTCTTCTTTCAGTTTGATGACAATGTCGGCATCGGTGGGCCGCTCTTCTACCTGGCCGTAGTCTTTGACGTAGCGTCCCGCAAAATCGGTGACTTCACTTACGAATCGGCCCTGCTTGTCGACCAGGGGCATGGGGTTGCCGTGTTCGTCCTTGACCAGCAAAGCTGGAATATCGTTTTGTTTGGCCACCCGCATGTCATCCGCACCAAAGGTAGGCGCAATGTGGACAATGCCAGTGCCGTCTTCGGTGCTCACGAAGTCGCCCACCACTACCCGAAAGGCATCCCCCTCGGGTTGCACGTAGGGCATGAGTTGTTCGTAGCGGGTGCCCGCCAGCTCGGCGCCGGTCATTTCGGCTACGATCTCGGCGTAGGGATAGGGCTTGTTGCCCGGCGTGGCATCGGCGGCCGTCATGTCGGGTTTGGCTTCCGAGAAGTAGGCCGACAGGCGGTCTTTGGCCATAATGACCAGGGCGGGTTCCTGGGTGTAACGGTTGAAGGTCCGCACTTTCACGTAGACGATGTTTTGCCCTACCGCCAGGGCGGTGTTCGAGGGCAACGTCCAGGGGGTAGTGGTCCAGGCCAGGATGTATTCGTTGTCTGTACCCTGGATTTTGAACTGCGCAACGGCGGAAATATCACGAATTTCCTTGTAGGCACCCGGCATATTCAGCTCGTGCGAACTCAGCCCCGTGCCCGCCGCCGGAGAATAAGGCTGAATGGTGTACCCTTTGTAGAGCAGCCCTTTGGTGTGCAGGCGCTGCAGCAGGAACCAGACGGATTCAATGTAGCTGTTTTCGTAGGTAATGTAAGGATGTTCCAGGTCGACCCAGTAGCCCATTTTGCGGGTCAGATCATCCCAGATGTCTTTGTAGCGCATGACGGTTTCCCGGCATTTTTGGTTGTACTGATCCACCGTGATCGACCGGCCGATGTCGTCTTTGGTGATGCCCAATTCTTTCTCCACACTCAACTCGATCGGCAGGCCATGGGTGTCCCACCCTCCCTTGCGGTCTACCCGCTCGCCGAGCAGCGTATGGAAACGGCAAAAAATATCTTTGATGGCCCGGCCCATCACGTGGTGGATGCCGGGCAAACCATTGGCCGATGGTGGGCCTTCGTAGAAGACGTAACTTTTATCGGCGGGCCGCTGATCAACACTTTTGGTGAAAATGTCGTTTTCTTCCCAGAAACGGAGGATTTGCTGGTCGATTTCCGGGAGGTTGAGCTGTTTAAAGGTTGCGTACATGCGAATATATTAGGCTGAGTGGGGGCAAAAGTAAAATAAAAAGCTCCGGCAGATGGCAATCTGTCGGAGCTTTTTATTCAGTATAAATCACATCCTACAGATCGCCGGGCGAGCTGCCAATAATGCTATTGATAATTAGGAACTGAAAATACTGCATCATGTAAAGGTAATTATTTCTTCAGGGTTTCCAAACGTTGTTGATACAAGAAATAAGGCGTCGCGGCAGAAAGTTCCTCAAAGTAGCGAATAGCTTGCTGGCGGGCTACCTCGTCAGCGGGCAGCAGCCGGTAACGCAGGTAACTGGCTTCGGCGGTCTGCTCCTGGGTCAGGGGTTGCCGCTGCAGGTCATTTAATCTCAGCAAAGCCTCCGCGGTTTTACCATTCAGGTGCAAGGCGCGAATTTCGAGGGCATGGGCGTCAAAGAGCAGTTCGGGATTGCCGAGTTCCTCGGCCAGGGCCAGGGCTTCCTGTTCTACGGGCAGGAGTTCTTTGATCCGTTGCAGTTTGATCAGGACCAGTCCTTTTTCGATAAGGCTGGCACACAGCACAATTTTGTGGCTGATCTTGCGGGTCACTTCAATCGCGCGGTCGTAGAAGTGGAGACTGCGGTCGTATTCACCGATAAAGTAGAAAATATCGCCCAGGGTATTCACGGCTTTGGCAATGCCTTTCTGGTAGCCGAGTTCCTCGCAGATCATCAGGTTTTTCTGTATATAATCGATCGCGGGGTAGAAATGGCCCTGGAATTTGAGGAGGTCCCCGATGAGCCCCAGGGCAATAGCAATGCCTTGTTTGTCACCCAGTTCTTCGGTAATTTCCAAATCGCGGCGGAAGAGTTCCATGGCGCGTTCGTAGTCGCCCTGGTGCTGGATAACCAGGCCCAGGGAGCCCATGGCAATGGAAACGAGTTGTTTGTTGCCCAACTCTTCGGCGAGCTGCAGGCCTTCTTCGTAACTTTTTCTGGCGGTCTGGTAATCGCCGTGTTCGTATTGTACGATGCCCAGGTTGACCAGCAGGATGGCCAGGCCTTGTTTGTGGTTGCGCTGGCGGTGGAGGGGCAGTTGCTCTTCCACAACGGCAATACCTTTGTCCAGTTGGCCCAGGTTCATGTAAGTCAGGGCCAGGTTGGCCACCACCTGGGCGCTGCCGGTAGAACCATCGGCCACGTAGCCTGTGGCGATGCTGCGTTCGAAGCATTCCTTGGCCAACGGGTACTCTCCCCGGCGCAGGTGCAGGTTGCCGAGGTTGCCATTGACTTTGGCAAAACCGAGGCGGTCGTCAATCGATTCAAATAAGCCGGAAGCCGTATTGAGATAGTGCAATGCGTCCTCATAATCGCCCCGGAGCAAGAGCAGGTTACCGAGGTGGTTATTGACTTCGCCGATCATAACGACATCGCGGGAGTGTTTGGCCAGTTCCAGGGCTTTGGTGAAAGCCTCTTCCGAATCGTGCCAGTTGCCGATCAGTTCCAGCAGCTTGCCTCGTTTCAGGTGGGTTTTTATTTCATCGGCGGTATCGGCTTTGGCTCCCAGAAACTGCAGCAGTTTTTCGTAGTATTCCAGCGCCAGTTGGTTCTGGTAATTGCTGCGGGCAAAGTCGGCAGCTTTGCGCAGGTATTCACAGGTCTTATCGAAAACGCCGGCCTGTTCGTAGTGGAAGGCCAGGTCTACGTACCGGTTTTCCAGTTGCCAGGGGTAGAGCCGCTCAATGGCTTCGGCAATGAGGCGGTGCAATTGTTTCAGGCGGGTGCGCAACTGCATGCTGTAGACGGCCTCGCGCAACAGGCTGTGGCGGAAAATGTAGCGCAGTTCGTTCATGGCCATCCAGATTTGCACCTGTTCGGCCGATTTTATTTCTTCTTTCAGCAGGGCGGGGCCCTGGAGGTAGCGCTCGGCAAAGATGCCCTGAGACCGCATGACTTCGGATAAAACCGATACCTCAAACTCGCGCCCGATCACTGCCGCAGCTTTGACGGTTTCCCGCACCTGCTCAGACAGGCGGTCAATTCTCGCCGTCAGAATGGCATTGATGGAATTGGATAATTTTACATTTTCATCCTTGATGGTCCAGCAGCCATCGGCCTGCTTGAGCAAACCACTTTCGGTAAAGTACTCCAGCATTTGCTCCAGGTAGAAAGGGTTGTTATTGGTGGTACGCAGCAGCAGCCGGTGGAACTCGTCGGTTATTTCGCCCCCCAATACCTCCTGGGCAAAATGTCGGACTGCCGCCGGTGGCAAGACATTGAGGTCAATTTCCAGATAAGGCAGCCCCAGCCGCTGCGCCGTATCGGCGGGAAGCGGATAAGGTTTGGAACCATCATCGCTGTACCGGGACGTGATGAGTAAGAGAATGGGATAATTTTGCATCTGCCGGGTCAGCTCCTGTACCAGTTCGATGGAGCTGTCATCGAGCCAGTGGCTGTCTTCCAGTTCTATCACCAGGGGGTTAACCAGGCTTTCGGCCAGCAGCAGGTTGATAATGGCCGAGATCGAATTTTGGTAGCGGCCTTTGGCATCCAGCTGATCCCAGAGCGAGTGTTCATCGGTGAGCCCGAGGAGCGCTGCCAGAACGGAGCGCGTGCGTTCCAATTCCCGGATCGTTTGTTCGGTGATGGTAGAATCCGGGTGCCGGAGTTGCTGGATCAGGGTGCGGAAGCTGGCATCAAAATTAACGCGGTTGACGAATTCGCGTTCCTCGGGGGATTGCTCAAAATAATTGCGCAGGAAATAGATAAACGGATTGAAGGGCTTGTGCAAAATTTGATCGGCCTGGCAAACAAACCAGTGCAGGTGGTTGCTCTCCAGGAGCAGCTTACGGACCTCAAAAGTAAGCCGACTTTTGCCCACCCCTGCTTCGCCAAAAATATAGGCAATGCCCGCATTTTTTTCCTGGTAGAGAGGTAGCGCAAAAGTACTGATCTGCTTCAACTCCTTCTCGCGGGCCACCAATTGACCGGTGTAGGTGGGCTTAATATTGAAGTTGCGGCCCAGCAGTTTGTAGGTCGGCACATTGCCCTTGATGCCTTTGTATTTGATGTTGCCGGTGTGTAGAAAACGAAAGAAGGTCGCTTTTTGCACCTCCTCGTCCACGAGCACCTCGCCCCAGTCGGCGTTGCTCATCAGGCGGGCCGCCAGATTGACCCGATTACCTACACAGGCGTACTGGCAGCGTTCGGTTCCGCCCACAATACCCGTGTAGGCAGTACCGACGGTGATACCTACCCGGAAAAGCCAGTGGTGTTCTTCTTGTTTGGGGCGCAGTTCTTCCCGCAAGCTGAGGACAAATTCCAACGCGCGATCCACATTGTTCTCAAAAGCTACCGGCGCGCCAAAGAAAATGGTAATGACGCCGCCTTTATCGCCGAAATCGATTTCCTTGAAATAACCAGAAAACGTGCTGAGTTGGCGAAGTACGATATTGGCAAAATGGTTGAGCTCGTTGTGATCGTTGATGCCCGAAAAGGACAGAAAGATGGAAACAACCGGGCGGAATTCTCCCTCTTGCTTGTAATCGACCACTGCTGCCGGCAAAAAAGCAAGCGCTGCTTCCCGGGTCAGTTCGTCGCATTGCAGCGGCGGCGGAAAGCCGGTAACTTCAATGCTATTGGTCACGCGGTAAGCATCGTCGCCAACGGGTTCCAGGGTCAGCTCGTTATCGGGAAGTAAGGCCAGTAGGGCCCCGTCGATGACCACGTCCTGGTTTTCGGCCAGGGTTTGGCAGTAGGCACAACTGTCGATGGGTAACCCCCGAAAGTAATAAGCCAGTGGACCTTCCCCCACGATTCCCCAATTCACCAGCCCGTAGCTGAGGCCAAATTTGAGACCAATGGTGAACTTCCCGAACCGGTTTTTGCGGCGTTCAAAAAGTGCCCGGGCCATGGCGGCCGTTTGTACCAGGGCAACGGCGTTTTGCTCCTCGTCGTCGGCAGGAAAAATGGCGGTGAAAGCATCGCCGGCAAAGTAGGGGATAAAACCACCACGGGCGTAAACGAGCCGCACCAGCGGATCGAAGATCTCGTTGAGCACGTTAGACAACCGCTCGGCACCCGCGTGTCCTTCCCGCATCAGCCCCTCCGTAAGCGGGGTGAATCCCTTCAGATCAATAAACAGCGTATAGGCCAATAGCTGACCTTGCTGTTCGTTGGCTTGCCAGCGATCCTGAATAAAGTACGGTATAAGATGTTTCACCTCCATTGCTTCTTCTGGTCGTAGAAGGTATTAGAACGATGCGAATGCCCGCAAATTACAAAGATTTGTAAGCTCCTCCTTATTTGTGGGGTTCTAAATCAAACCAATGCAACTTAACGACAAGGGGGTAGGTCTTTGATTAAAGACCTGTAACCGTTCATTTTTGCTGTAAGCTCACACCTTCCCGTGCCTCGCTGGCATCATAAGCTTGCTTTTGCAGGGCACCTTCCTGAAATTTGTGGTTAACCGTATTTTATTTTTGCGGCTGAAAGTATATTCCATGAAAACACGTCTATTTATCCTGTCTTTCTTGTTGGCTGCCAGCTGTTGGGCGGCTACCGATCCTGACCCACAGAAGAAAGTCACGACGGCAGCCTTTACCGAATTGGCCCCGAATATAGACGGTGTGCTCGACGAACCGGCCTGGCTGCTGGCCAGCCCCTCGGGTGATTTTATCCAGAACCGCCCAAATCCCGGTACCCAGCCCTCCCAGCGCACGGAAGTTAAAATACTTTACGACAATCAGGGCATTTACATTGGCGCTACCATCTACGATGACCAGCCCGACCGTATTTTACGCGAATTGTCAGAACGAGACAACCTGGGCAATACTGATTGGTTCGGGGTTGTTATTGATGCCTATCGCGATGGTATTAATGGTTTCGGGTTCATCGTGACGGCATCGAATGTACAACTGGATACTAAATATTCCAGCCAGGGGGAAGACGACAATTGGGATGCCGTCTGGGAAAGCAACGTAAATATCAACGAGGAAGGCTGGGTGGTAGAAATGCGGATTCCCTATGCTGCGTTGCGTTTCCCCTCCCTCGACGAGCAACTCTGGCACCTTAACTTTGTGCGCCAGGTGGCCCGCACAAAGGAGAAAAGCTTCTGGAGTGAAGTGAATCCTCAACTAGCCGGCTTTCTCAACCAATCCGGCTATTTAAAAGGTATCCAAAATATCAAATCACCGACCCGGCTGCAGGCTACCCCTTTTATTGCGGCTTACGGGCAGCAGCACCACGACGGCAACACCAGCCCACGCAACACCTACGGCCACAGCATCAACGGCGGCATGGATGTGAAATGGGGCCTATCCGATGCCTTTACCCTGGATCTTACCCTCATCCCGGATTTTGGCGAAGCCCAGTCGGATAACCAGGTCCTCAACCTTTCGCCGTTTGAAGTGCAGTTCAACGAAAACCGGCCCTTCTTTACCGAGGGAACGGAACTCTTCAGCAAAGGCAACCTCTTTTATTCCCGGCGGGTAGGTGGCCAGCCACTTTACTACGATGCCATTTACGAACAGTATACCGAAGACCAGCTTGTCAGTAACCCCGGGGTTACCCAACTGTACAATGCCACAAAAATATCGGGCCGCACCGCCAAAGGAACCGGCATCGGCTTTTTCAACGCCACGGCTGGCCGTACCTACGCTACCGTGCGCGACCCCGAACAAGGAGAACGATCGGTCCTCACCAATCCGCTGACCAATTACAGTGTGTTCGTATTGGATCAAAATTTGGCCCACAATTCTTACGCAACGCTCATCAATACCACCGTGATGCGGGAAGGGGGTGCTTACGATGCGAATGTAACCGGAACGGATTTTTTGCTGCGCAACAAAGCCAATAGCTACGCCGTCGGCGGGCGGGCTGCCATCAGCCAAAAATACCAGCCCGGTCAAACGGACCTCGGACATACCGTCGCCCTAAGGTTGCGCAAAACCAGTGGCAACGTCGAGGCAGGACTCAATTATTTAGAAGAAAGTGATACCTATGATCCCAACGACCTGGGTTTTCTCTACAACAACAATGAACGGTCGGTGAGTGGTTTTGTAGAATACAACCGCTACGAATCTTTCGGTCGTTTCAACCGGGGTGGTTTAGGGCTTTACACGGAATACAATCGCCTTTTCAACCCCAATGTTTTTACCAATTGGGGGGCCAACGTATGGGCCTGGGCCGAGAGCAAGTCGTTCTGGAATTACAATATCTGGACCTACGTGTCACCAGGGAACAACTATGATTATTTCGAATCCCGACAAGCTGGTCGCCTGTGGAAGACCCCCGGGTCCGCTAGTAGCGGATTAAGCCTGAGCACCGACAGCCGCAAACGCTTACGCCTGGAATTCGACGGGAATTACTGGTCGGCTTTCGCACGGGAATGGTACAATGTTTCGGCCAGTATGGAGGCCCGTTACCGCTTCAGTGACCGTCTGAATGCCAATGTGTCGGTGGAACAAGGATTTAGTAAAAACGACATTGGCTACGTCAACGAAGCAACCGTGACGACCACGGATCCGGAAACCCAGGTAGCAACATCACGCCTCGACATTTTCTTTGGTCAGCGCGACCGCAAAACCATCGAAACGGCCCTGCGCACCAACTACACCTTCCATGCCAATATGGTGCTCAGTTTTAGAATGCGTCACTATTGGTCGGCGGTAACCTATAATGCTTTCCACCAGCTCGGTGAAACGGGTGACCTGTTGCCAACCTCCTACACCGGGAGCCACGATGGTGATTTTGATGCCTTCAATATCGATTTGATCTACCGGTGGCGCTTTGCGCCGGGGTCGGATATTTTTATCATCTGGAAGAACAGCCTCTACAGCAGTAGCGATGAAGTAGCTCCTACCTACCTGGAAAATTTGCAAGGTTTGTTTCGGGAACCCCAAGACAACAGCATTTCGGTGAAAGTTATTTACTTTTTGGATTATGCGGCGCTAAAAGGACGTTAAAGACCAACGGGAGCAGCGAAAACCTCGGTTTTTTCGTTTATCTTTGGTAGCATAATGGAGTCCAGATGCCCACTTTGTTCGAGCAGTGGCGCATTGTTTTTTAGTGCTGGTCGTGTTATATTACCGACAGTAACCGTTTATGCTAAAGTATATTTATGGATATCGCCTTGTCCATCAGCAATAATGAGCACGATATTATTCGGGCTTGTATCCGCAAGGAGCGGTGGGCACAGCAAATGCTCTATGAGGAGTTTTACAGCCCGCTCATTGCGATTTGCCTGCGGTACACCCGGCACGATGACGAGGCGATGGATTTGCTGCACGAAAGTTTTATAAAAATTTTCCGCAGTATCCACAAATACCAACCAGGAACATCTTTGGGGGCCTGGATGCGGCGAATTACCGTAAACACCGCCATCGATTATTTCCGTCGAAATACGCGGCGGCGGACAGAAGATATTGACCTGGCTTTTGACCTGCGTTCTCCGGATGCCGATGCCGTTAGCCAGTGTACGGAGCAGGAAATTCTGGCGGCAGTACAACAACTAACACCAGCTTACCGAACAGTCTTCAATTTGTATGTAATAGAAGGCTATTCACATAGAGAAATTGCTGATCAATTGGCTACCACCGAGAGCACTTCGCGGTCCAACCTGGTAAAAGCCCGGGCTAAACTGCAAGATATGCTACACGAAAAGCATTACAGTGGACAAGGAAAATAACGAACTAGACCGGATCATTCGCGCCAAATTGGATCGCCTGGAACCCAGGGTTAAACCGGGTAGTTGGGATCGGTTAGCCGAACGATTGGATGCCGCTGAAGCCGCCGAGGCTTTTGATCGGACGGTTGGTAACCGGCTCGACGGTTTGCAAGTTCCCTACCGCCAACATTCCTGGGCTGTTCTGGCTGCCCGGTTGGAGTTGGAACGCCGCCGGATGCAGGCGATTGTGCACTACAAGGCCATGGAGGTTTCCCTGTTGCTATTGCTCTTCCTTACCGTATGGCACCAATTGCCCAACGAAAAAATTACGCCGGCAGTAACTCCTTCGTTTCCGATCGCTGATTTGGCCATTCCCGCCACCACGAATCCCGCTGCGGTCGTGCGGGCCAGGGCGGAAACAAATAACAAGGCGTTTTCCACCGCAGATAAAATGGGCGCGATCCCGGGTTCCGACCTTGCTTCGCTGTACAAAAATGGCCAACAACCAGATCAAAAAGAGGTGGATGGGCAAAACGAGTTGAAGGGGATGGCCCGTCGGCCGGCCATTACCGAGTTGTCTCCCTTGCCTAAGGTAGCCGTCTCAGGTATTCCTTCCGCCGCCAATGCCCGGCAGCAACTGCGGGAATTACAGGCGCGTAAAGCCGATAATCTCCCTCATCCTTCCGATGCTATTCACCGCAACAGCACCCTGGCCGCGTTGGCGAGCAATGCTTTTACGCTGCTGGATTACGGGAACCCCAATGAGTTGCTTAGTTATATTCGCCCAGCGGAACGACAAACTTTTTTGCGCATTGGTTTTGTGGGTTCACCCGATTATAACCGCATCATCACGCCCCTACAACCAATTGATGACGGGACGGTTGTTTCGCTCGATCGTTATTCCCTGGGCTACAGTGGCGGAATTACGCTCGGCATTGAACACGGTAGGTGGGAAATCGAAACCGGTGCCGTTTACGCTGCCCGCCGCTATCAGGCCATCCCGACTATTTACGTAAGTGGAAATATCAGGGATGGGTTTACCGGCCTTGGCCTTCGTGATTTCGAGTTGAATACGGCAAATATACCCCTGAATTTTCGCTACAATTTCCTGGTGCACGACAAGTGGCGGCTTTACGCCCAGGGTGGCGCCAGTCTTAACCTTATTCTGGGTGCCAATTATTATACCGTCGACCAGGGTGAGGACGCAGGCATACTGCGCAATCCCAATATGGGAAGGGGAACCAGTAGCCTGGAAAAACCAGCACCCCTGCAAAACAAATCCCTGACTCCCGGCTGGCTGGAAGGGGGTAGCCTTTTGGAAAACGCTACGCTTTACGGTGATTTTGGCGTGGGGCTGGAGCGTTACATGACGTCTAGCTGGAGTATTTTTGCCCAACCGACTTACCACCATTCTTTTCAACTCTTCAACGACGGCCTGGGCCCTTACCGGGATCAAATCCACAATTTCGGGGTGAGTATGGGCGTGAAGGTGCGGTTGTAGGCCTATTTTTGGTGAATAGGAGATGTTGAACATCCTCCTTCAAAAAAAAGCAGGATGGAAAGGGGCTTCTCCCTCCATCCTGCTTTTTTTATACCCTCAAAATTGGCGCTTATCCCAACAACAAGCTCATATCCGTACGGTCGCGTACCAGGGCAGGCACGTTTTCCAACGGGACGCGCTCTTGCGTCAGGGTGTCGCGGTCACGGACGGTCACGGTGTTATCTTCCAGGGTGTCGAAATCGACGGTGATACAGAAAGGTGTACCGATGGCATCCTGCCGGCGGTAGAGCTTGCCAATGGAGCCGGTATCGTCGTACTGGCACTGGCTGGAAATTTTCAACTTATCAAACAGTTCCTTGGCCTTGGCTACGATCCGATCCTCCGTGCGTTTCAGCGGGAGGATGGCCGCCTTGATGGGTGCCAGCGCCGGGTGCAATTTGAGTACTTCCCGGGTATTATTCGGGTCGTCGGATCCGGGCACCTGCTCGGTCACCAGGGCATTGCTCATCATGGCCAGGAACATGCGATCGCAACCCACCGAGGTTTCCAGTACGTACGGTACGTAGCTCTCGTTGGTAGCGGGGTCGAAGTAGGTCAGTTTTTTGCCCGACAGTTCCTGGTGGCTGCTCAGGTCGAAATCGGTACGCGAGTGAATACCTTCCAGCTCCTTGAAACCAAAAGGAAATTCAAACTGGATATCCACGGCCGCATCGGCGTAGTGGGCGAGGTTGTCGTGATCGTGGAAGCGTAGTTTCGCGGCGGGTGTGCCGGTCTTTTGGTGCCAGGCCAGGCGGGCGGCTTTCCAGTACTCGTACCACTTTTGTTGGGTACCGGGCTGAATGAAGAACTGCATCTCCATTTGTTCGAACTCGCGCATCCGGAAGATGAACTGGCGCGCTACGATCTCGTTGCGGAAAGCCTTACCAATTTGCGCAATACCAAAGGGTATTTTCTGGCGGGTGGTTTTTTGTACGTTCAGAAAGTTGACGAAAATACCCTGGGCCGTTTCCGGACGCAGGTAAAGTTTGCCTTCTTCGCCCGCAATATTGCCGAGCTGGGTAGAGAACATGAGGTTGAACTGGCGCACCTCCGTCCAGTCGCGTGAGCCGGTATCCGGATCAGCAATTTCCAGGTCGTCGATGATGGCCTTGAGTTCCACCATATCCCCTTTGGTCATAGCGGCACCCAGGCGCCTGGCGATGGCATCCATCTTTTCCTGGTACTCGACTACCCGGGTGTTGGTTTGCCGGAACATTTGCTCGTCGAAGTCGGCAAAACGCTTGCTGGCCTTCTCCACTTCCTTGTTGATCTTGGCTTCCAACTTATCGATGTGGTCTTCGATGAGCACATCGGCCCGGTAGCGTTTTTTGCTGTCTTTGTTGTCGACGAGCGGATCGTTGAACGCATCGACGTGGCCCGATGCTTTCCAGGTCTTAGGGTGCATAAAGATAGCCGCATCAATACCCACGATATTGTCGTGCATTTGTACCATGGCTTTCCACCAGTACTCTTTGAGGTTGTTTTTGAGCAAAGAACCGTAAGGACCGTAATCGTACACGGCACTGAGACCGTCGTAGATTTCGCTCGACTGGTAAATAAATCCGTATTCTTTACAGTGGGCCACCAGGGCTTTGAATTGGTCGTTTTGCTGTGCCATGTTATGCTACTTTGCGGGGGTAGATGCCATTTAGAAGGCGCAAAGATAAGCGTTAGTAACGAAAAGAAGATTAATCCCCTTATTTCCGTTGAGCTACTTCGCTCCTTTTAAGCAGAATATTACGAACTGGAGCGGGGGGATAACCACCCGGACGAAGCCGTGAAGGCAAAGGCCACGGTGGTGAAAAAGGAAAACATAGCGTAGATCAGAGCGGGTTTGCTGAATTCGTGGTTGGCCAGAAAAACGTCGCCGATCAGGATGGCTAATCCGGCATTCTGTACGCCCATTTCGATTCCGATGGTGAAGGCGTCGCGAAAACTCACTCCCCAGTGGCGGGACACGAAGAAACCAAGGAGTATGGATCCTAAATTGATCACCAGGAGCAATGGGAGAAGCTGCACCACATCGGCTGCGGAAACGTTGGAGCCCGTTCCGTTGTCGGGCACCGCAAAAAATTTGATGAGGTAAACCAGCGCCAACAACACCACCGATCCGGGTTTGATGACGCGCTCCAAGGCCAGGGCCAGGTGCGGAAAAAACCGGTGAATACCCAGCCCGACAATACTGGGCAAAATAATAATCAGGGTGATCTCACCGGTAGTTTTCCAAAAAGGCAAGGCCACGGATGCGGTTTCGCCAAAATAAAACAAACTGGCGGCGTTGAGCAAAAAGGGGAGGGTGAAAACGGTGATAAACCCCGATAAAGTGGTCAGGAAGATCGTTAGGGTACTGGTTCCCCTAAACCAGTAGGTGATCACATTGGAAGTGGTACCTCCTGGGCAAAGTAATAGCATAAGCACGCCAAATTGCCAGGCAGGTGAAAGAGGGTAAAAACGGAGGAGCATAAAAAACAGCAGCGGGACGAGAACTATTTTTATTACCAATCCCTTTAACAAAAGGGAAAGATGTTGAAAAACATACTGAAAATCAGCGAGCTTAAGTGATAAGCCAACGCTGAGCATAATCAGCGCCAGTACCATTTGCAGCCAAAGGTTGATGTCGATAAAGGTAGCCAATTGCGAAAAAAAAGTGATCATAAGGTGAATTAGCTAGTAATTTAACTGTTTCTTTAATTCCCTTCCCTAACCACAAAATAGTTAGCGAATCTTTAAAGTTTGTTTGAACGTCAACGTGCCATATACCATGGGAGTAATCAACTGGATTAATCACTTATTTAAAATACACCTAAAAAAGTACGAAACAGAACTGCGCTGGCACTATGATCATCCCGAGGCCCTGCAAGCTAAAACATTACAAGAACTTGTGCTGGGAAATCGGTCGACACGCTTCGGAGAGGATCATCGTTTTTCTGCTGAACTTACCCAACCTGCTGCCTTCGCTACACAGGTACCCCTGCGCACTTATGACGAACTAAAGCCTTACCTGACCCGCATATTGCAAAGCGAAAACCAGGTTTTAACCACCCAAAAGGTGCATATCCTCGCCAAAACATCAGGGACAACGAGTGGCGAAAGCAAATATATTCCCGTGACCCGCGACCACGTGCTGAGTTGCCAGAAGGGCAGTTGGTTTACCCTTGCCAGCCTCCACATGCACCGCCACGATTTGCAGATTTTCGCCCGCAAGAATATGCTCATCGGCGGCGGGGTACACGGAACCTACCCGGGAACCAACCTCCAGATTGCCGATATTTCAGCCATCATGATCAGGAGTATCCCCTTTTTTTTAAGGCCATTTTATATTCCCGATGTGTATACCGCTACCCTACCTAATTACGAAGAGAAAATCCGAATTATTGCCCCCCTGGTAGCCAAAGAGTCCGGTATGACGATGCTGGGTGGCGTGCCTACCTGGAATTTGGCGCTTTATCAGCAAATCCTGGCTATTACTGGCGCGGAAAATCTTTTTGAGGTGTGGCCCAACGCCCAGGCTTATGTTCATGGAGGGGTTAACTTTGAACCGTATCGGCAGCATTATGCCGAGCTTTTTCCCAGCAAGGACTTTCTGTACCACGATATTTACAATGCTTCCGAGGGATACTTTGCCGTCCAGGACCAACTGGACAAGGATGATTTGCTGCTGCTGCTGAATAATGGCATCTACTATGAGTTTATCCCTTTTGCCGCTTACCAGGATGGGAGCCGGGCGGCCATACCGCTGGCCGAGGTACAAAAAGACCGGCTGTATGCCATGGTTATCTCCAATAGCGGAGGGCTATACCGCTATTTGCTGGGGGATGTCGTGAGTTTTACCTCGGTTCATCCATACCGGATCAAAATTGCGGGAAGAACCCAGGAATACATCAATGCCTTTGGGGAGGATCTGCTCTTCGATAATGTGCAGCAGGCTTTACTGGCAACTTGTGCCCAGTTTGGGGTAACGGTTCACGATTATACCATTGCACCTTACTACATCAAGGTGGGCAACCTGGGAAGACACCAGTGGTTCGTGGAATTTGCGGGAGTGGTACCGCCAATAGCAGCTTTCAGTCGGGTCCTCGACGAGGCATTGCAACGAGCCAATTACAATTATGCCCAAAAACGCAGCAACGACTTCGCCATTAGTCAACTGGAGCTAATCGTCTTACCGGAAGGTTTTTTCCCGCGCTGGTTGCGCGAACGCGGAAAAGTAGGTGGACAAGCCAAAGTTCCCAAGCTGGCCAACCACCGCCGTTTTGCAGAAGATATTCTTAGAGCTTTTTTAGAAATTTAATTTGGCTAAAACAAATATGCCAAATTAAATTAAATAAAAAAGTTAATGCGAACTGCTTTTCAAGGATTTTAGAACCTGGCGTCGGTATGAAAATTTCATTTAGCCCGCTAAATTCAATTTTAATCCCTTAGCCAGAACCTCAAATCGTTGAAAATCAGTTCGCAAAATTTCTAAACAAGCTCTTAGAAAATATACATAAAGCTCACAACCTGAGCCATAAACCCGATGAAGTAGCCGCCGTAGACGTCGGCAGGGTCGTGGGCTTTGAGCAGCAAGCGGGCTGTGCCAACGGCACCGGCCAGTACCGTAGCGCCCATGAGGAGGTGGAGCATACTCACTTCTACTGGCCCACCCGAGCGGATGTCGACGGTAAATGTTCCGTAGCTAAACCAAAAAAAGCTGATCACCAGCATCCCAATTAAACCACCCATACCTACGGCATGCATACTGATCTTGGAAAAAATATTGATCAGAAACGACAGGAACAAGGCCACCACTACACCCAACATGAAGGACACATAGGCTGGCGGTAACTGGCCATTTTGGGAAAAATTGTAGTACACCCACAGGTACAACATGCCGGTGATGAGGTAAGGCCCGATCCGCTCCTGCCGGTCGGGCATGCTGATGTCGCCGATCATCCCCAGGAAATACATGACCGCAATGGAAATGGCAGGGATGAAAAAGGTGTACAGAAACACGAGTAACAGCAATAGCCGTGCGGGTTCATCCTGCAAGCTGCTCACCCCAAAAAGATAAGGGTTGATCATCATGAGCAGCAGCAACATGTAGGAGGGAATGAGCAACGGATGAAAGAGAACCGATAATCCCCAGGCCAGACTCTTGAGCATGTCTTTGTTCTTAAATAGTTTCGTTCAATTAGCACACAAAGATATAAAAGACGGCTGTTCACTAACGCAATTTCAGCCGGTCATTCTCTTATTCCTCCAATTCTTACTAATTTCACCTATTCTTTACTAGCTTTTTGATGTATGGACTTCGGCACTCTTTGGCAACAAGTTGTTTTTTCAATCGGACAAAAGGACATCCTCCTCGGGCGGTTGATTTTGGTCGGCCTGGCGCTGCTGGTTTTATACGTATTGGGCTTTTTTATGCGGCGTCGCTGGTTGCAGCATTTTTTCGATTACGAAGAAACGGGCACAACCGAACAAAAGTCTATCCGACGCATCGTTGTCGTATGCCTGGTTTTGTTGGCAATCCTGATTGGCCTCCTGGGCTTAAAGATTGATTTTCCTTTTAGCAACGTGGAGAATTTTTTTCTGTCTTACCTGAAGATGTCCACGGTTGTGGGGGCGCTGCTCATCTATTTTACGGCGCGGTTGGTAGACGAGTTGCTTTCCGGGCTGTTGTCCCGGCGCTACCAGCAACGGCGGGAGCAGCAACTGAAAGATGGCGGGCTTTTTGCCCACGAAGCCACGCGCTCCCGGATCAAAGTCAGCCACATTGTGCAGCCTATCGTGTACCTGATTGCCCTGACATTTATTGTACAGCAATTGAATTTGGATGTGCCCATTAAAATGCCGTGGTCTACCGGTGACGGCGTTTTACTGAACCGGATATTAAGTGCGGCGCTTATTCTCTTGTTTACCCGCCTGTTTCTGTGGATTCTTACCGAAATTATCCTTTTTCCCTACTACAAACAAAAGGAAATCAACCCAGGTAGCCAGTACGCCATCAATCGGTTACTTACCTATTTTATCCTCGTGCTGGCAATGGTAGGCACCATGCAATACATTGGTATCAACCTCAATGTGCTTTTAGGTGGAGCGGCGGCGCTATTGGTAGGTATTGGTTTGGGTTTGCAACAGACGTTCAATGACCTCATTTGTGGGATTATCCTGTTGTTCGAAAGGACGGTGGAAATTGGTGATGTGGTAGATATCAATGGGCTTGTGGGTACGGTCAAGCGCATTGGCCTGCGCACATCCCTGGTCGAGACCAGGGATCTGGTGTCGGTCATTGTGCCCAACTCTAAGTTGGTAGCCGACAATGTGGTCAACTGGAGCCACTTCGATGCCAAGACCCGCTTTAGGGTAGCAGTGGGGGTGGCTTACGGCTCCGATACCGAAATGGTGAAAAGTATTCTCCTGGAGGTCGCCAGCGAAAATCCCCGGATCCTGCGCCGACCCCAGCCCATTGTTCGCTTCGTGAATTTTGGCAATTCTTCGCTGGATTTTGAACTGCTTTTTTGGTCCAAAGAACTCATTCCGATTGAAGATGTCAAAAGCGACTTGCGTTTTGCCATCGACCGGCGCTTCCGCGAAGCAAAAGTTACCATTCCATTTCCCCAGCAAGACATCTGGATCAGGAAAGAGCCATCCGACGAGTGAGTATCAAAGCGCTGTCAATCTTGAATGGAGAGGGCTGGTAGGGGCAATTTTTTGCCTACTCACAAATTTAGCTCTAACCAAACCGGGCAGTGGTCGCTCTGTTCCACCTGGGAGCAGTGGCGGGCTGCTACCAGTTTATCAGTCAGGTTGTTCGTGACGGCCAGGTAGTCGATCCGCCAGCCTTTGTTGTTGGCGCGGGCGTTGGCGCGGTAGGTCCACCAGCTGTATTCAACTTTTTCGGGCTCGAGGTAGCGAAAGGAATCGGTGAAACCGCTGGCGAGCCATTGGGTCATCCAGTCGCGTTCTTCGGGCAGAAAGCCGGACGATTTTTTATTGCCGACGGGGTCGTGGATATCAATCGGCTCGTGGGCAATGTTGTAATCTCCCACAATGATCAACTGCGGGCGCTCCTTGCGGAGTTCTTCTACCCAGGCCTGGAAATCGGCCAGAAATTTCATTTTAAAAGCTTGCCGTGCTTCGCCCGTGGTTCCGGAGGGGAAATAGCAGTTGAGCAGCGTCCAGTCGCCAAAATCGGTCCGCAATACGCGTCCTTCCTGGTCGTACGCGGGCATCCCCATGCCCTCGACCACCAGGCTAGGTTCCTTGCGGGAGAGCGTGAGCACCCCGCTGTAGCCTTTCTTTTCGGCCGAATGCCAATAATGGTGGTAACCGAGTTGTTCCAGTTCAGACATGTCTACCTGGTCCAGGGTCGCTTTGGTTTCCTGTAGGCAGACGATGTCAAAGTTGTGATCCGATAACCACTGGGTCAGGCCCTTGCGCTGGGCAGCACGAATGCCATTTACATTGTAGGAGATGATTTGCATGGCGCAAAGCTAGCAAATCTTTTTCTACTCCATCCACCCTTCGCGGTCGAGGCTCCGGAAATGAATGGCTTCGGCCAGGTGTTCGATTTTGATGTCGGGGCTACCGCCCAGATCCGCCACGGTGCGGGCTACTTTGAGGATGCGGTCGTAGGCGCGGGCGGATAACTTCAGGCGCTCCATGGCCTTCTTGATGAGGATACTGCCCGCCTGGTTGATCTGGCACACTTCGCGTACCATCCTGCTGGGCATCTGGGCATTGGAAAAGATGTTGGGCAGTTCGCGGAAGCGCTCTTCCTGGGCTACGCCAGCCTGGATGACCCGCTGGCGGATGTCTTTGCTGGTCACGGTGGGCCGGGCGTCGCTGGCGAGTTCGTCAAACGAAACGGGCGTGACCTCCACGTGCAAATCAATGCGGTCGAGGAGCGGCCCGCTGATTTTGTTGAGGTAGCGCTGTACCACCGCCGGGCCACAAACGCATTCCTTTTCGGGGTGGTTGAAGTAGCCACACGGACAGGGGTTCATGGAAGCCACCAGCATGAAGCTGGCGGGATAATCGACGGTAATTTTAGCGCGGGAGATGGTGACGCGGCGCTCCTCCATGGGTTGGCGCATGACCTCCAGGACCGTGCGTTTAAACTCGGGCAATTCGTCCAGGAAAAGTACCCCGTGGTGTGCCAGGCTGATTTCGCCGGGCATCGGATTGCTGCCGCCACCCACCAGGGCCACGTCGCTGATGGTGTGGTGAGGCGATCGGAAGGGGCGCTGCGTAACCAGGGCCGATCCGGCGGGCAGCACGCCGGCTACCGAGTGGATTTTGGTCGTTTCCAGGGCTTCGTGCAAATTGAGGGGCGGCAGGATGGTCGGCAACCGCCGGGCCAGCATCGTCTTACCGGCACCGGGCGGGCCGATGAGGATGACGTTGTGCCCACCGGCGGCGGCAATTTCCAGGGCCCGCTTGATGTTTTCCTGTCCGCGCACGTCGGAGAAATCTACGTCGTAGGTACCCTCGTGCGCCGCAAATTCGTCGCGGGTTTCCACAAAGGTGGGGGTAAGCTCTTGCCGGCCATCCAGAAAGGCGGCCGCTTCTGCCAGGTTATTGACGCCGTAAACGGCAATGTCGTTGACGATGGCAGCCTCGCGGGCATTGGCCTTGGGCAAAATGATCCCTTTGAATTTTTCCCGCCGGGCCTGGATGGCAATAGGCAAAGCGCCCTTGATGGGGCGCAGGCTACCGTCGAGCGAAAGCTCTCCCATGATCACGTACTTGTCCAGTTCGGTAGCCTGGATCTGGCGCGAGCCCGCCAGGTAGGCCAGGGCAATGGGTAGGTCGTAGGCCGCCCCTTCCTTGCGGATGTCGGCCGGGGCCAGGTTGACGATGGTTTTGATGCGAATAATTTCGTAACCACTGTTCTTCAGCGCGGGTTCCATGCGCATAATCCCTTCGCGGATGGCGCTGTCGGGCAACCCCACCAGGTGGTAGAAGGGTTTGTCAAAGCCCACGTTACCTCCGGTGTTTACTTCTACGGTAATGGTGCGGGCATCCACGCCTTGTACCGCACTGGCAAATGTTTTTACCAACATTTTTTTGTCATTGTCTGCTTTGGGGCAAGGTCGTAAATTCCAGGAAGAATTGGGAGGAGCCACTGATGATAATTGGTCATGCTACCTGTTCGCACGGCCAATGCCTTGCCGTAAAATCCGCTGATGATGGGGTATTGCCTATGATTGTAACAAATATACCTTAAATACATTTAATTTAAAACAAAAACACAAAATAAAAGAGGCTGCCTCTTACTTTGGAGACAGCTTCTGACGGGTGTTTTTGCCTGATTAAAAAAGCGTTTTATTTCACCACCACCACTTTCACCGATTGCCTGTCGGCCAGTGCCCTGCTGTGGAGGGTCAGGTAGTAGGTGCCGTTTTGCACCTCGCTCAAATCTACGGTAAGTTGGTTTTTACCGGCGTTGAAGTTGTCGCGGGAGATCGTTTTTACGACGTTGCCGTTTTCGTTGCGCAGGTCGATGCGTACGGAAGCTGCGGCGCTCAGTTCAAAACTTAGCGTCGTGGTGGTCGTCGCGGGATTGGGGTAGGCCGTTGCCGCCAGGGTAGTGGCTGCCGGCTTTTGAGCCGTTTCTTCCGGTGCGGTTGGATCCATCAGCAGGAAGCGGATTTTCGCATCCTGTGCCCGGCGTTCGGGGTTGTGGCGATCTCCCCGTTGCCCTTGTTCCGCCCGTTCGGGTCGTTGAGGAGCATCGGCGGGGCGGTAGCGATCGCGAATGGCTTTTTGGTCGGCCTGCCACTGCTCGCGTTGGGGAGCGATGGCTTCCAGCAGCGCCGTGATGTCACGGTCGTATTTGGCGGCCAGTGTTTGCAGAGCTTCCTTCTCGGCGGGGTACTTTGCCCACATTGCCTGCCGGTTGCCCTGGTGTGGGCCCTTGCGGTGTGTGCCCGGCTGACGCGGCTCCTGGCTGGCCTTGGCTTTGCGTGCTTCCTGGCGCTGTGCCTGGTGTTCGGCGCGGGCGGCTGCCAGCGTTGCGCGGGTTTTAGCCAGTAATGCCTGGTCTTCTGCCCGCATTACCGCGTCCAGTTTCTGGCGCTGCGCCCGCATCACGGGTTGGATGTTTTCCTGGCGATACTGCTGCAATTCTTTCCGCATGCTCTTTTGCTGTGTGCGGTGTTCCTGTCTTTTGGCTTCGCCAAAGCTGTGCAATTGCTGCTGCTGTTCGGGGCTCAGGATCGTTTCCATTTGCGTTTTGCTGCGCTGGTGAAGGGCGTGCATTTGTGCGCGTTTGGCTTCCTGGTCCAGGTTGTCCTGTTCGCGGAGGGCCACCATTGCTGTTTGGGTTTCCTGCTGGAGTTGTTCCAATTGTGCCACCTGCTCCGGGCTAAGTTGGAGGGCCGTTTTCAATTCCTCGGTCATAGCGGGGAAGCGGGGATGCTGGGGCCCGTGTTGTGCCATCAGTCCGCTGCCCGCCAGGCAGCAAACGAGGGCCAGGAAAAATATGCGATGCTTGATCATGGTTCAGTTATTTTTTAAGGTCTTAAAAAGGGTTACTTGTTTTTTCTTCCACCTCTTTTGTGCAGCGTCTTTCCGGGTCCCCGCGACAACAACCGCCGCCATTGCCTGCTGGCGTCCAGTTGGTCTTCGTGCAGCAAGGGCGTGAGGATGGTGAAGAGGGAGTCGGTCAATTGCTGGCGCTCCAGCTGGTGTTGCTGGCCCAGGGATTTGAATTGCTGCCCAAAGTCTGTTAAAATGGGTTGCAACTGCCGGGCCTGAACAGCGTCTGGCTTGATCTTGTCCAACAAATAGCTGCCGAAATCTTTACCTGCGTCCATGCGGCGGAGGTGGTGAATCCGGTCTTTTACCAGGTACCGGTTGGTCAGGAAGCCACCAACGAAACCCGTTAGCAGGAGTCCGACAACCACCAGTATGACTTTTATCTTTTGCATAAGTTTAATTGGTCTGTGAGGGGGTCAAAGAATTAATAATCAAAAACGTAGACGTCGTCAAGTTCCACCTGGTCGAGCCCCAGAATGGCTTCCTGGTCGAGGCTGCCGCTGGTGCTGTAGATGAACCCCAACCCGAGCAGCACTGCGATGCAAGCGGCTACTGCAATGGCTGGCCACAAGCGTACGAGCGGATGCAGCATCCGATTGTTTTGCCGGAACAAGCCACCAGTGACCCGCTGGGTGAAAGCCGGATCGGCGGCCGGGTGCAGCCCGGGCAGCGCGGCGCGTAGGAGCAGGTATTGTTCCTTTTCAGCGGCCAGCCAGGGCTCGGTGCGCAGGGCTGTCTGCAGCTGTTGCGCTTCTGTTTCGACCAGTTCTTGGTCGAAGGAGCGGAGCAGGAGGTCACGGAGTGCAGATGCCTGAGGATGGAGCTTGTCCATGCTTTATGAATTTAAAATGGGTTGCAAATAATTTTTAAGTTCTTGTTGGGCCCGGGAGAGCCGTGACGCTACGGTGCCCAGGGGCACGTCCAGCATACTGGCCGTTTCGGCCACCGAGTAGCCTTCCACCAGCCGCAGTACCACCACTGTTCGGTAATCTTCCGACAGCCGGCTCAGGGCTTTTTGCAGCGCGTCGCGCAGGTCGGCCCGGTCGGGTGCCTGGCTGTGGTCGGCCTGGGTCCAGTTGGCTTCCGTGGCGGCATCGCCCCCGGCCAGCCACCGGCGCCGCTTCCGCTTATCTACCGCCGTCAGGGCCGTGTTGATGGCAATGCGACCCAGGTAAGTACTGAGCTTGGCATCGCCCTTGAAATTGTCAAGGGATCGGTAGAATTTTACGAATACTTCCTGTGCCACGTCGTCGGCGCCGTCATCCGTACCCAGTACCCCACGCACAATTCCCCGTACCGTGGCCTCGTAGCGGCCCACCAGGCGGCCGAAAGCTTGCTCGTCGCCAGTGCGGGCTTGTTGAAGGAGGATATCGTCGTGCAGTGCTGCGTTCAAGGCGTTGGATTAACAGTTTTCATTCCTTTGACTGGAAAAAGATCGGTTTTTTTCCCGGGGACGGGACTTTTATTTTTTCAGGGCTTCAGCATCAGCTCCCCCGCGATCGTTATCTTTGTCAACTACCCACCAAAATCTACCCTGATGTCAGCACCTACTGATCTCGCTGCCCGGCGCACCAACAGGCTGATCCTTGCCATTGCCTTTTTCAACATCCTGATCCATTTGCTGGTTTTCGATCACCTGGAATACCACCGGGACGAGCTGCTGTATTTTTCGCTGGGGCTGCATCCGGCCTGGGGGTATGCTACGGTTCCTCCGCTGACGGGGTGGTTGGCAGCAGCAATGGCGGGGCTGTTTGGTTACTCGCTTTTTGTGGTCAAGCTCTTTCCGGCGTTGCTGAGCGGGGTGTTGGTCGTTCTGATGGCGGCGATCACCCGCGAACTCGGTGGACAGCGCTATGCCTAGCTTCTGTGCACCCAACCCCGTAGCAACTTCAACAACCTGATAACCAAGGCCTGGGAACGGGTAGAACGGGAATAAAAAAAGGGAAGCTACCGAAGTAACTTCCCTTGTGTTGTGGGCGATGAGAGACTCGAACTCCCGACCCCCTCGGTGTAAACGAGGTGCTCTAAACCAACTGAGCTAATCGCCCGCTTTTTAAGACCACATCCAGAACTTGATCAGAATGCCTGTCGGCCTGCTTTTAAAAGCGAGTGCAAATATAGACGGACGTTTTTGATTTTGCAATAGGTAGGCGAAAAAAAATGAAAATAATTTATTTCTCCTAACGTTCAAAGGGTGCAACGGCTTGCGTAGCTTTACAAAAAAATATCCCCACTTGCCATGAAGACCTTTTTCAAACGCTTACTGCTCCTTTCCGGCCTGTTGCTGCTGTTGTTCGTCGGAATCGTTTTGGTGCTCCTCAACTTCTTCGAAGACCGGATCGGGCAGCAGGTGGTGGCCGAACTGAATACCCAACTCAAGACCGAAATCCGGATTAAAGGTTTCGAACTCTCGTTCCTCCGTTCTTTCCCCAACGTAGGAGCCAACCTGAAAGGCGTGGAACTGGATGGTACCGACGGTGAACTCCTCCTGGCCGCCAACGAATTGTCGTTCCGGGCGGGCTTGTTCAGCTTGTTTGGTTCCCAGATGAAGCTTAAATCGGTCGTCATCAGTGATGGCGGGCTGTACCTGGCAACCGATCGCCGGGGGCGGGTGAACTACGAAATTTTCCGAACCGAAGAGACACCCACCGAGGACAGCGGTGGAGCCATTGATCTGCAAAATGCCCTCGTGAACAACATGCAGTTGCGCTACCGCGACGAACAAACGGGGCAAAAACTCAGCATCCTGGTCGAAAAAGCCAATTTCGCCGGCCAATTTGGCAGCGCCCGCTACCAACTCACCAGCACCGCCGATCTCCAACTCCAGCTGCTGGAAATGGACGGAAAGCAACAACTCGCCGGGCAGGCGATCAGCTACGACGGCAGCTTCGACGTGGATTCGGACCAGGGGTTATACCAGATCGACCGGTTTGCCCTCGAGGTCGGCGAGCTGCCGCTGACCACCAGCGGGATGTTTCAGTTGAAACCTGATGAAACCCTCATCGACCTGGTTTTCGCCAGTGACGGCGGCAACCTCAGCGACCTCGTCAGCCTGCTCCCCGCCGACTACAAAGCGACCCTGGCAGGTATCGATTCCCGGGGCGATTTTAATTTTGCGGCCACCGTTAAAGGTACCCATTCCGAACGGCAGCACCCGCGCATCGATGCCCAGGTAGATTTCAGCGACGGCAGCATCAGCGGGGAGCGGATCAACGCCCGGGTACGCGACCTCGGCTTTTCGGCCAACTATACCAACGGCGACCTCCACGACGAACAAACCTCGCGCCTGGAAATCACCAACCTCCGTGGGGAATTCGAGCGCGAGCCTTTTGCGCTGAACCTGATCATCGACAATTTCGCTGACCCCTACATCGACTTTACCGCCAACGGTACCCTGGTGCCGGGGGTAGTGGCCGGCTTCCTGCCCGACGAGCGCATCACCAGCGGTACGGGCAAGGTGCAAATCCGGAACTTGCGCCTCAAGGGCCGCTACGAAGACATGATCCGTACCAGCCGGGTGGGCCAGGTGGATATGCAGGGCGTTTTGGCCTTTGAGGAGGCGGGTTTCACCGTCAACAACGAGGAAGTATTGTTCAATTCGGGGCAGATCAACCTGGCGGGCAATGAGTTGAGCGCCCAGGAGATCAACTTCACCGCTCAGGATACCCGCATGACGTTCAACGGCCAGGTCACCAACCTCCTACCCGTGATCTTTGCCGATTCCCTGAATTCGAAGGACGCTATCCTGACCTTCCGGGCCGAATTGCGCGCCGACGCCCTGGACATCGGCCAGCTGCTGGCCCTGGGCGCACCCGCAGCGGCGGTACAGGAAGCGGCGGCAGAAGCCGGACAAACCGACTCGCTGGCGCAGGCCCAAGTAGAGAAACGCGCCTTCAAAACCCATTTTCTGGACGGCGTCTTCCAGGCCAAAATCCAGCAATTCAAATACGGCAACATCCAGGGCGAAAACTTTCAGGGCGAAGTGGCTTTCAAGGACGGTAAGATGAACATCAAAGGCGACACCAAGGCCATGGGGGGCGATTTTCTGCTCGATGGGGAAATGGTCTTCAACGACCAGCCTACCCTGAACGCCAAGCTGACCTGCAACCAGATTGATGCCCACGAATTCTTCCGCCAGGCCGACAATTTCGGGCAGGATGTGCTCGTAGCCGACAACCTGGAAGGCCGCCTCGACGCCCGCCTCTACATCCAGGCCTACTTCGACGAGGAAGGCAACTTCCTCGAGGATAAACTCCGTGTGCTGGGCGGGGTTGGCATCAAGGACGGGCGGCTGAAAGACTTTGCGATGCTGCAAGACTTTTCCACGTTCGTGGATATCCGCGACCTCCGCGAAATCCGTTTCACCAACCTGGAAAATTATTTTGAAATCAGTAACCGCAAGCTCTACCTGCCCGTCATGTTCATCCAGAGCAACGCCCTCAACCTTACCGTCAGCGGGGAACACACCTTCGACCAGGACATCAGCTACTACGTCAAAGTCAACGCGGGCCAGGTCATGGCCGACCGCTTCCGGCGGCACAACACCAAACTGAGGCCCAAACCCGCCAAGCGCCGCGGATTTTTCAACCTCTACTACGCCATCCTGGGCAATATTGACAACTTTGACTTTGCGTCCGACAAGCGCCGCGTCCAGAACGACTTCCTCGCGAGCGAACGCCGCAAACGCGACATCCACTACGAACTGGAACGCCTCTTCGGCACCGTCATCGAACTGGTGGAAGAACCCCAGGACTGGCGCGACATCCCCGAGCACCAGGAGGATCCGAACAGCAAGGAGCCGGAATTTTTGGATATGGAGATTGATGGGGGGCGGTAGGGTCACCCCACCCGAATCATCTTCACCGTAAACCACCCCAACAAACCAATCAGTACCGCCATGGTCAGCCACAGCCATAGTCTGTTTTTAAAAAGGGAAGGCCCTACGGCAGGCTCGGCCTGGGCGATGGTTTGAACCGCACCCAGTGCCAGCGTGGTCAGGGTGTCGGGAATTCGATCGGTAAACTGAGCCAGGTCGTACTGCGGTTGCGCCGCTGCAAGGTTGCCGTAAGCCAGGAAGTAGGTGGCCGGGGTAGTAAAACGGGCCACCAGTTCGTACACGCAGCCCTTCACTTCCACGTTGCTAATCGTTAGTGGCTGATTGTCCTGGTTGCGGATGGTCACTTTAAATTGTTGAGCCGTTGTACTCGGGAATTTAAAGGTATTGTCTGCCAGGGAGTTTAAGGTGCCGGAGGCCAGCGTGCGGTAGGTATAGCGCCAGCCTTGTTCGGTTTTGAAGCTGTCGGCCAGGTAGTCAACCGTGACCGGGCGGTAATAGTCGAAGGTATTCTGGACAGCCACTTTAATCTGGCTGACGGGAACCGGTAAGGCCAGGGTAAAGGTCACTTCGGTTTGTTGGGTTGGCTTGTCGGTCACCACCTGCAGGTCTTTGGCCGCAAAGGTTTTGTATACGCCCGCTTCCACCTCCTGGCGGGCCACCCGGGCCGCCGTCAGTTCCGGCGATTGCTTGCTGTTGACAAACAGGCGGAAGTAGCGGTATTTGACGACGGGAAAAGTTACGGTAGTGAAACGGAAATTGGTCCGTTCGTTCTGGATAGAGACGATCCGGTAACCCTCCACGAAGGTGAACCAATCCTGCTGGTCTTGGCTGCCGGCGAGGCTTACCTGCCAGTCGAAATTTGCCCGCGCAAAGGTGAGGTTGATTTCATTGACCGCTTCCAGGGTCGGTATTTCCAGGGTGTAGTAAAATCCCTTTTCGTCGTGGGCGGGGTTCAGAACCCGGCAGCCTACGTCGTGCGTCGTTACTTTTTCGGCGGCCACGCGCAGCAGGTAGGGCGCCTCGACGGTATCCCGGTTGGCCGTGATGCCAAAGATTCGGAGGTCGGATAAATCTGCGGCAACTTTTCCGAAGATCGCATCGGGTAAAACGATCCGGTGCCAGGGGTGGGAGCCACTGGCCAATTCCTGCTGGTAGCGGTAGCTGCCCACTTGCGCGGAGGCGAGTGTACTCATCCACAACAACAGCAGCAAGGTGCAAAATCTAGTCGTCCGTTTCATCCGTAATCAGGTACTTGTATTTGTTGTAGAGAAAGGAAATGACGAGCAGCAATACGCCCAACGACACAAAGACAATGGTTTTGGCAATCGTATGGAGCTCGGCGATATCGTAGAAGAAAAGTTTGATCAGCGTGGCCCCGAATAGGACCAGGGCCCCCAGGCGGAGGTGTTTTTGCTTTTTCCAAAGCCCCAGGGCTATGAGCATCAAGGCATAACAGCCCCAGAGGATGCTTAGGCCCAGTTTGTAGGATTGCGTCGATCCGGCAATATCCATCCAGTTCACCAGTTCGCTGCTGACGATGGCCAAAATGGACACGTGCAAGAGCACGTCGAAAGCAAGTTTAAGATCCAGCTTGATCAGCCCCTGGCGGAGGTATTGGTAGCAAGCAAAGAGCGTCAGCAGCACCAGGGCAAAAGCAAGGTACCGGATGCCGATATTAAAGGCGCCGTGGTGGTAATATTCCTGCAAGGGCTGGGTCAGGTAGCTGTTGCGCAAGGCGCTGAGGGCAGTGATGCCTGTTGTTAAAAAAGTGGCAATGGCCAGGGTATTCAGGCCCAGATTGACTAAGCCCAACGTGGGGTTGCGCAGCCATTTGTTGTTTACAAAAGAAAGTGCTGCGAAAAAGAAGAGGGTGTAATTGATTGTCCAGCTGATTTTGAACAGGGGCAAATCATCGTTGTGGTAATAGTTGGTGTACGACTGATCTTGCGGGGTAATGCGCAGGGCCGAATCGGTGTACAGTTGATCCCAGTAGGTTGTCAGCTCTATTTGAAACGCGTAGTACAAGGTAAACAGGAAAATAGCGGGCAGCGCAAAAGAAGCAATTTTGGCCCAACCCTTTTCCGGATTCAGGGCCGCCGGGTAGCGTTTGTTTTGCTGAAGAAAAAGGATAAAGCCAAAAGCCGCCAGAAAGAGCAGGGAAGTAAGAAAATTGCTATTGAAGAGCGGCGTAATTCTCGTTTCGGCCAACTCGGAATAATAGCCGCTGTAGGCCGTTGACCAGTGGATAACCAGGCTAAAAAATGCCAATAGCATGACGGGATAGGCCAGCTTTTCGAAAACCGGCAGCGATTTTATCCGGCCAATCCCGAAGAGCAAAGCGGCTTCGCCCGCCCAGAACAGGATGACCCAGTTGCCTTCCAGTTGCACCGGAATGGCGAGGGTAATAAATACAAGAACCAGCCCGGACACGAAGTAAAAAGCCTGCTTGTCTACCAGTTTTTGCCGGTAAATCAGGGCGCTGACCAGAAAGTGCACCAGTGCGTTGCCCAGCGTAAACAGTCCCAGTAACTGGACACCCGTTGGGTGGGCGCTGAGGATGGCGTAGCCCAAGCCGTAGAAAATGAACGAATTGGCGAGCAAGAGCAAAATGTCACTCCTCTTAAATTGCGCTTGCAGGCGCAGGTTGTACACCAGATAAGTCAGGTAGAAGGTGGCAAAGAACACCGTCAGAAAGGTCAGGGCCAGGCTGAAATATACGTCGGACCGGTAAGACAGCAGATACCACGAGGCGTACATCAGCCACGTTAGTCCGAAGGATGCGTAGTACAAGGATTTCCAATACTTCTTAAAGGAAATAAGCAGAATGCCAACATTGATAATGGCCATGTAGCTGAACAAGAACGCCACGTTTCCTGATCCACGGCCCAGCAGAAAGGGAATCGCATAGGCACCCACCAGGCCAATGTGTGCAATGACCGGCTTGTTGTAATTCAGGGCGGCCACCACGGTAAATGCCGTGAAAACCACCATCAGGGCAAAGGCCAAAGCTTGCGGAATTAGATCATAAAAACCAAAAGCCGCATAGGTGATAAAATACATAATGGCGATGGCCCCGCTTACGAGTACCGCGCTGTAATTGAGGTATTTTTCCTTTAAACGAATACCCAATCCCAGCAGGCCAATCCCCGCCAGATAGCCCAGGATGATTCTGGTCAGCGGGTTGATGAGGTCGTTGTCAATAGAATATTTGGCGCCAATGGCTACCCCGATCACGGTAATGGCGATGCCAATTTTGTTGATGAGGTTTTCGCCAATAAATTTTTCGAAATTGACGGATCTGGTACGCGCCTGCGGCCGGGCGGGTTGGGGCGTGGGCGCTGGGGAGGGTGTTGCGGGGGTGTCATTTTTTATTTCCAGCGTCGTGGTAGCCGCAAATGAATCGGCGACACGGGGCACTTCTTCAGGACCAGGCTGATCCGCCGCGTGCTTTAGTTGGTTGATCTCATTGCGCAGCTGGTTGATGGACCGGGAAAAATCATCTTGTTGTTTCAGCAGTACATTCAGCTTCTCAAGGAGCTGATCGACGGGGTCTTGGTTGCTCATAGGTGGGTTGGTGTACTTTTTACTGTTAACCTACTTCGGCCACGGGATAGCGCTTAAGCAGTTACAAGTTTAGGTAAAGAATTTTAAATAAAACGATTTTTGGCAATTTTACCAAGCGCTGAATTTTGCCGGGCGCCTTTGCTTTCGTTGCTGAGCTGCGGGAGGGGTGTTTTATAAGTCCGGTGATTTCTAAAAATATTACTCAATAACGGAGGGTTTGTGCCTAATGTGCGACCCCGCTGGAGTCGGAAGGAATTGGTGATGGCATAGCTAACATAATTAGACCGCGCTGCGGTCATTTGTCAAGCGCTCAGTGTAATGGTCTTGGCATCAGTTTGGGCAGGTGCGATCACTTCTTTTACAAACACAACATTCAATCTAAAAAATCAATCAATTGCCAAAAAAACTCACACTCAGTACACATAAGGAATCAGCAACCAGCTCTGCTCCAGGTAAGCCTGGAAAGCAGGATCCCGGCCGTAGGCTTTGTTCCACTTCTCACGCAGGATGGGGATACCGCTGAAACGGATGAGGATGAGGGTGATCCAAACAGGACTGAGCACCGCAATCAGCAGTGGCGCATAAGGGATGCTGGCCACAAAAATCCCCCACCAAAACAGCAGTTCGCCAGTGTAGTTGGGGTGGCGAATACGGCGCCAGACCCCCTGGCTCATAAACTGTTCGGGGTAACGGAGCTTGAAGTTGAATTTTTGGATATCGGCCACGGTTTCCAGCAACAAACCCACTCCCGCCAGGGCGATACCGCTGAGGAAGACGGGCGTAATCGCCAGGCCCGTTTGGTGCATGACCAGCAGAAAAGGAAAGCTCACCAGCCCGCAGGTGAGGCCCTGCATGACCCAGAAGGTGAGAAAACGCAGCGGGTGGTTGCGAATCTCATCGAAGCGTTGGTCGTGGCCGATCTTTAGTACCCGGTAAAAAAGGTAGCCGCCGATGCGGAAGGCCCAGAGCAGAATCATAACCAGCAAGATCAGGTCGACCAGGCTGTGTCCGGAAAAGTAATAGCCAGCGCCAGCAATCGCGGCAAAGGTAGCGGCGTAGCTGATGTCCGTCACCTTGTCCGTCTGTAGCAGGTAAGCCACCAGGTAGAGCAGCAGGTTGACACCGACGGCGAAGGCGAGGTAGTAGAGGAGGAAGTAATACATGGTTATAGGGTTGGCGGGTTAATTTAATTCTCCCAATTCTTTTTTTCCTGCTCAATGTGGTGTAGCACCACCTTGATCCCGTACTTGGCCTTCAGGTGTTTGGCCAGGGCGTCGGCGGCGAAGACCGAGCGGTGCTGGCCGCCGGTGCAACCGAAGTTGACCTGCAGGTTGGCAAAACTGCGCTCGATGTAGTCTTCCACCGCCAGGTCGACAATCCGGAAGATATCCTGCAGGTAGTTGTCCATTTCGCTGTGGTGGCGCAGGAAGTTGATGACCGCCTCGTCGCGGCCCGTCAGTTTTTTGTAGGGTTCGTAGCGACCGGGGTTGTGGATAAACCGGCAGTCGAAGACAAAACCGCCGCCATTGCCCGACCCATCGGCTGGCACGCCCGTTTGCTTGTAGCTGAAGCTGTTGATCGACACGGTGAGGAGGCTGGAACTGGCCTTGATCTTATCGAAGGGCTCAAACTGTTTGGAAGCGATCAGCTCTTCCAGTGCTTTGCGCAGGGCGGGTATTTTAACCGGAATTTTATCATTGTCAAACAACCACTTGATGTTGCGCAGGGCGTAGGGGATGCTGTCGAGGAAGTGTTCCTTGCGTTCGTACATACCGCGGAACCCGTAAGCGCCCAGCACCTGCACGCAGCGCATGAACACGTAGCCATAGTAGTGGGACACAAATTTTTCCGCGTCCACGGGCAGCAGGGTATTGAGGGTTTTAAGGTAGTGGTGCAACAAGTCTTCGCGGATATCTTCCGGAATATTGGCCTTGGCCTGGTAGAGCAAACTGGCCAGGTCGTACTGCAGTGCGCCGCGCCGCCCGCCCTGGTAATCGATGAAGAAGGGCTCACCGCCTTTGATCATGATGTTGCGGGTCTGGAAATCGCGGAACATAAAATGAGAGGTATCCGTCTCCAGAAGGTAGTCGGCCAGGCGTTGGGCATCTTCTTCGAGTGCCTGCTCGTCGAAGGGCACGTAAGCCAGGCGGAGGAAATAATATTTAAAATAGTTGAAATCCCAGAGCATCGACTGCTTGTCGAAGTCGGTGCGGGGAAAACACTTGCTGTAATCCAGTTCCTGCCCGCCCAACACCTGCAACCGTGCGAGCTGCTCCACCACGCGCTGGTAGATCTTGACCAGGTAGTCGGGAAAATAATCCCCTTTCTGGAGCAAGTAACTGTAGAGGGTAGTCGCCCCCAGGTCTTCCTGGAGGTAGATGTGTTGGTCGAGGTCTTCGGCAAAGATCTCGGGCACGGGCAAGCCCTGGCCCCGAAAATGGTGGGAAAAGCTGGTGAAAGCTTCATTTTCCTGGCGGTTGGGGTTGAATGCACCGATCGCCACGTGGTGTTTGCTTTGCAGGCGGTAGTAGATCCGGTGAGACCCGGAGGGAGCAAGGGGAAGCACCAGGGTTGGAATTTCGTGGGCCCACTCCTGGAAGAGGGCGCTGAGGCTTTGTTCAATTGCTACGGATGCCATTTGTTGTTTACTTTGCCACAAAAGTAAAAAGAAAAGCCCTGCCAATTGCATGGGAACAATGGGCAGGGCCTGGCCTGGCAAAACAAAAAAATTATACCGCTGCGCGGTGGGGCATGCGGGTATCCAGGTAAGCGCTGGCACCGGGGCGACGGAGCTGGTCGGAGAGCAACTCCTTGGCCCGGAACAACTGTGCTTTGACGGTACCCAGGGGAATGTCGAGCTCGCTGGCAATTTCTTCGTAGCTGTACTCCTGAAAGTACCGCAGCTCGATCATGATGCGGTATTTTTCGTTGAGGCATTTCAGCACCTGGTGCATGAGGTCGATGCGCTGGTCGCGGATGACAGCTTCTTCGGGGTTGAGGCCGTGGGCGTGGAGGATATTGCTGTAGTCCTGGGTGCTATCGGCGTCCATGCTTTCGTCGATCGAAAGGGTGGACAGTTTCTTTTTCCGCACGTAATCGATGCAGTTGTTCACCGCTATTTTATACAGCCAGGTGCTGAACGCATAATTGGGTACGTAAGAGGCCATCCTGGTGAATGCTTTGCCAAAAGCCTCCTGGGTCAGGTCAAGGGCGTCTTCGCGGTCTTTGGTCATGCGGAGCATGAGGTGAAAAATGCTGGTTTGATGGCGTTCCATCAAAGCAGCATAAGCTTGTTGGCATCCGGCTTTGGCTCGTTCAACGAGCTGAAAGTCGTTTAATGCCTTTTGTGTCAGTCTGGGATTTTTGATTGCTACTTCCATTTTTGTATTCGGCTACCGGTTAACAATGTCGGTGCGAATAAGAGGTAGTAAGCCAGGAAAGCAAGATCCAGTAGGGGGAGAAAGGGAAGCAAATCGCGCTCGCCTAAATGTTTACTGGCTCCTATACTCACGTGGAGGACTACACCCATGCGCACCAAATAATTCAGTGTCAGGATCGGCCACCAGGTGGGTAGCATCAGCACCAGCAAAAGACTCAGCCCGTAAAAGCTGAAATGACTTCCCGCCAAAGCGCCTAAAGCGATTTGGTGTTGCCAGCGATAATGACTGCTCACACTCAGGTGGCGTCGTTTTTGGATGTAGTAGCCTCCTAAGGAGGTTGGAGGAGCAGAAACAATGCGGGCCTCCGGAAAAAGATTAATCGTCGTATGCTGCGCAGTAGCCATCTGGTTGACCAGGAGATCGTCGTCGCCTGATGCCAAATGCGCATGACTGCTAAAACCATTAGCATGCTGGAAAACCCGACGGTGATAAGCCAAATTACGGCCTACTCCCATGTAGGGATGTCCAGCAATTGCAAAAGAAAAGTATTGTATGGCAGTGTAGAAAGCCTCGAAACGGATAAAGCGGTTAAGCCAACCGTCTCTTTTTTGGTAAGGACCATAACCCAGCACAATTGATTTGCCCTGTTGAAATGATCGTTGGGTTACCTTCAGCCATTGCCGCCCCGTGGGTCGGCAATCAGCGTCAGATAGGAAAAGTAAGTCAAAGCTCGATTTATGAATACCTAAGCTCAAAGCCGCTTTCTTTCCGGGAGTAGTTTTCTCCTTAATTGAAAGCACGTGCAAGATGGGATATTTTTGTTGAATATCCAAAAGAACTTTTTCTGTTTCGTCAGAAGAATGATCATTTACGACCAAAACTTCAAAAAAAGGATAGTCCTGTTCCAGGAAAAGGGGCAGGTTGTTCCGCAAATTGTCGGCTTCGTTGCGGGCACAGATAATAATGGATACGGGTGGGAGGTCGGCGGTGGGTAGCAGAACCGGAACGGGTAGCTGGTAGTTGGCTAAGTGGCGGAAGCGGATGCCCCAGAACCAAAGTTGCAGCACGCTGGCAAGGAAGAGACCGGTAGCGGCAGCTAGGGTTATCCACATCGGGTTGAGTTGATTTGCCGGGTCAGGGGTGCGCAGCCACCCAAACCGCTCCGTCGTCAAAAAATTCCTTTTTCCAGATGGGAACCGTTTGCTTGAGGGTGTCAATGGCAAACTGGCAGGCCGCGAACGCTTCGGCCCGGTGGGGGCAGGCCACACCAATAATGACGGCGATATCACCTATTGCTAAGGTGCCTATCCGGTGGTGAATAACCATTTTTTGCACCGGCCAGCGGGCACAGGCTTGTTCCCCGATTTTTCGAAGTTCGGCAAGGGCCATCGGCGTATAGGCTTCAAATTCTAATCGCCGAACCGTCCGCCCCTCGGTTTGGTTGCGCACCGTACCGACAAACCAGACAATACCACCTGCCCCTTCGTTTGCTAGTGCTGGCTGGCAAACAGCGGTAGATAAGGGTGTATCCAACAACTCAACAGTTATCTTCATAGGTTCATGATCAGTTTATTCTGATTTATCCGCCAGCTACCGGCGGGATGATGACGACCTCGTCACCAGCAACAATAACCTGTTCGGGCGTAGCATACGAAGCGTTGACCGCAATAGCCAACGAGGCCAACTCCCGGAAAGCGGGGTACCGGCTTTTTAATTCTTCCAGGAGCGCGGCTACGGTCAGTGGCGTAGCTACGACCAGTTTAAGGTGGGGGTGGCCTAAAATATCCCGTGCGATGCCATAAGCGATGACTTCAAGTTCCATATTATCGAGGGTCCTTTTTTTAAAAATCAGCGACAAAAGCGCGGTTTTTGCAAAATTTGGATAAAAATTAACAAAAACTTAACGTTTAGCCAGCGGTTTGGCGGCCTTTTAACAAAGGTCGCTATTTTATTTCGCCTAAGATCGGGCCCGGCGTGATTTATACCGAAACTTAAGAAATAAAAGGTAAAAATGTAGGAGAAAATTTCACTAAACAATAGGGGTAATTCATTAAACACTAAACATTTACCGCCTTAAAACACCTTTTGGACAACAAACATTGCTTTTCCAGGTTAAAGGGGGTAGTTTTGCACTCGATTGTTGCGATAAACAAGTTGTTGCAGCAGTTGCCCATGAACAAAAGTTACCTGACAAGTAACGTATTTATCCCTAAGGGGATGAATAATTAAAAACCGGTCCCCCCAGTTAAGTGTACGATCCCTCTTCGTTGTTTAATCCCCAACGAAGGTATACTAAACACAGACTGGCTTTGTTTGACGAAAATGAAAAGAATGAAATTTCCCTGGACGATCATCGTCGTGGTATTGCTTTTTGCAACCCTGACGAATGGTTACACCAATCCCTTGTCTGAAGCTCCGGCAGCAACTATCACTAGTTTTAAGCGCCTTTCAGACGAAGTTGTTACCGCACGAATCGCACGCATAAATTTGCCGTTTGCTGCTCGTAGCTCCTCCCAAGTAAAAGCCATGATCCGGCGTTATACCGTAGAAGGCTACCGTGATTCTGAAGATATTCTAGGCCGTTCGGCCATGTACTTCCCCATTTTTGAGCATTATTTACGACTGTACAACCTGCCGGAAGCATTGAAGTACCTGCCGATCGTAGAGTCTTCTTTATTGCCGGATGCAGAATCGCCTTTAGGTGCTGCCGGGCTTTGGCAATTCATCCCCAGTACGGCACGCATGTATGGCCTGAAGGTCAACGGACAAGTAGACGAACGACGGGATCCGCACAAAGCCACCGAAGCTGCGGTACGCATGCTGGCTTCGCTTTACGAGCAATTTGGCGACTGGAGCCTGGTGTTGGCAGCCTATAATTGTGGCCCCGGACGGGTACGCAAGGCCATTCGCGCCGCTAACAGTACCAAGTTTCAGGTACTAAAAGCGTTTTTGCCAATGGAATCACAGCACTACGTACCTCGTTTTGTTGCCGCGGCTTACCTGATGAATTACTACAGTGCCCACGGACTGACACCAGACTATCCCAGCCAGGAATTGCTGGATACCCGTACCTTTCGGTTGGGGAAATCGCTGCACCTGGGTACGGCTGCCCGCCAGTTGGGCGTAAGCTATCGGACCATGTGCCGGCTGAATCCGTCCTTTTTACAAGGAATGATTCCTGCTTCTGAAAAAGGCCAGTACGTAACTGTACCCACGGCTGCTGCTACGGCTTTCGCTTCCTTGTATCTACCCGCATTGGGAAATACCAGTCGGAACGGGCGTCAGTTGAGCAGCTACCTGACGGTACCTGGCGATGACCTGGAAACCCTGGCTGCCTTGTTTGCGTGTAAGCCAGCAGAAATAATGGAATGGAATGGTTTGACCAGCCCCAGGTTAACGATTAACCAGTCTTTAATGATCTGGTTGCCGCGCCAGGTGGTGAGACCCTAAACTTTCTTACCCTTAAAAAAAAGGATCACAGCGCCGGCAGGATGCTGTGATCCTTTTTTTTTGGCGAAAAGAAAGCCTTTCCTCCCTGGTGGCGGTGATTGAATTAATGCTTTTTGTGTAACCTTTCTGTTTTGATCAACGTAAGACCAATGGAAAGGTGCTTTGAGAGGCTGCGTAGCTGAAAAGCTATACGACATCAGGAGAAAACTACGCAACGCTTTATACAAATGAGAAAACATCCCCCTTTAAAACTGCTCGTGCTATTTTTTTGCACGGGCCTGCTCTTGCCTACCTTGTCGGCAACTAATTCCAACGATCTATATTACCTACGGCAGTGCTTGTCTTCGGTGGAGACCAGTAACCTGGCTATAGCCAACTACCGGTACATGGTGTCCGGAAAACGGGAAACGCTGAAGATGCTCGCCCGGTTTCCGCGCTACGAGCAAACCCTGGAACGCATTTTATTGGAAGAGGGGCTACCGACCTGGTTGAAATACGTTACCCTGGCGGAAAGCCGATTAGTGGTTGATGCGGTTTCTTCGGCGGGGGCGGCAGGTTTGTGGCAGATTATGCCTGGCACTGCCCGCGGACTAGGGTTGCGGGTAGATAAAGACCTGGACGAACGCCTGGATGTAGTTAAAGCCAGTCGGGCAGCAGCCCTTCATTTAAAAAAGCTCTATACCGAATTCGACAGTTGGTTGTTGGCTATCGCAGCGTACAACTGCGGTGCCGGCAATGTGCGCAAAGCACAACTCCGGTCGGGCGGCTCCCGCTACCGGGATATTTACCGCTATTTGCCCCGGCAAACGCGGCGCTACCTGCCACGGGTGCTCACCATTGCTGCGATCGGTCAGGATCCTACTCATTTTGGCCTGACGGTAGAACCGTCCAAAGTAGTGTCCTCATCCTCTGCAGAACCAACAACCCCATGCCTGCAAGGCAAAAGCATTTTCTGCCAAAGCCCTTCACCGACCTGCCACCGTTCTTTTTCGGCGCCGTCTGGGTCTTGTCCAGCGACGCATCCGGCCGTCGGGGAGCCATCTGCAACAGCACAGCTTGCCACCGACCAAACTGAACCCCCTTTAGCGGTATCCGAACTGGCGGTGGTGGGGCGAATGGCACCGTTACCCAGCCGGGCTTTGTATTGGTCGGGAGAGTCTTAGGTTTGTTCTGCGGGAGCAGCTTACTTTTGGTGATCGCCTCCGGACCCTACCTCCTCACCAGGCTGATCTGCCGGGCATACTGCTTGCCGCCTACCCTTAGGTTGACGACGTACACGCCGGCGGCCCAGCCAATATCCGCAAGGGGGAAGTTATAGCGATGGTTGCCACTCATCTGGTAGCCGTTAAAAACTTGTTTCATGGGCTGGCCCAGCATATTGTACAACGTTATTTCAACAGGGCTGGCCGCCGGTAAATCGTAGCTGAGGAACAACTGTCCCGCCTGGTAATAAGCCTGGAGATTGACCGTAGACCGCTCTTGTGGCGACCAGGTGCTGACCGGCGCACAGCTCAGGCCCAGCCCGCCCAGCCGTTCGTAAGTTTCGCCCATGACCTCGTCCACCAGGTTGCCATCAATACAAAGCCACTGCTCCAGGAGGGTCGCATAGACCTGCCGGAAATCAGTGGAAAACTGCAGGTTGCCGTCGTTGTCCACTTCCTGTAGGTTGGGCAACCCGCCCAGCGTGCCATTGCCATTGAGCCCGGCACCAAACAACAGCAAGGGAGCCGCTGCGCCGTGGTCGGTACCGCCCGAAGCATTCTGTTCAATCCGGCGGCCAAATTCCGAGAAAGTCATCGACAGTACCCGGTCCGCGTGGCCGCCATTGGCCAGGTCTTCGTGGAAATGCTGAACCGCCTGTGCCAACTGATTCAGGAGTACCGGGTGGTTATTCGACTGGTTGGCGTGGGTGTCGAAACCATCGTGTACCACCATGTAGAGGCGCGTGCCCAGCCCGCCGCGAATCAGGCGGGCTACCAGCGCCAATTGTTCCGCCAGGCTGTTGTTGTCGTATTCCACACTGTTGTTGCCCTGGCTATACGTGTCGGCGACAACGGCTGCGTAGCGGAAAGTGTTGTTGGCCACGATGCGCAGGTAACTCAACTGCTCGCCGTAGTGGCAATCGGGAACGGAGAGGGGGTCGTACAGCTGCCCGGTCTGGGCAATGTCGTAGAGTTGCTCCGGATTGGCGACGTTCAGCGACATGTCGAAAGCATCAGAATTGTTGAAGACCAGGTTCCCTGAACTACCCATCTGGATTGCTGGTGGCGTCAGCGGCGGATTGTTGAGGAAATCCGGAAATTCCTGTTCCAGCAGGCGACCCAGCCAACCAGACGTCGCCATTTCGTTGGCGTCTACGCCGGAAGACCAGATGTCCGTTGAGCGAAAATGAGAGAGGCTGTGATCGGGATAGCCCACGTTATTGACCACTTTCATTTGCCCATCCAGCCACATGTTGTTGAGCGCGTTCATGGTGTTGGGCATGCCCAGTTCCCCCGTCAGGTTGATGACTTCATTCTGGGGAATGGCAATGTTGCTGCGCGCAGCCTGGTAGCTGCCGTAATCGAAAAGCGGGATAATGGTGTTCAGGCCGTCGTTGCCGCCTTTAAGGCGAACCAGTACGAGGATGCGGTCTTCCGGCGTCGCAGACAGGGCCATCGCCAGCGGTGAGCTGGTAATCGCCGTCAGCGGTGTTTTGCCCAGTAGAAAAGAAGCGGCACCCGCTATCCCTAGCTGACGGATAAAAGTACGTCGGCTCCAATCCAGGTGGTCGTGCTCATGAGCCTGCCCGTGTTCCAGTGCAATGCCCCTGTTCTTGTTTTTGTTGGAAGGTTGGTCGTGGTTGTGCATGATGATGGGGATTTAGGATAACTGAAATTCGGGTAAACGGGACATGTAGCGCAAGAGCAACGCCACCTGGGCGGGTACCGTCTCCCAGAAGAGGTTCCATTGGCCACTGTCGTAATAATTTTGCGGCACCTCCCATTTTAAAATCGCGGTGGCGGCGGCGTACGCCTCCGGGGTATCCAATCCCCGTGGCACAAAGAAGTCGACCAGCGCCTGGGTCACCAGGGCGGGATCGTTGGCGGAATCGGTCGTCAGGTTTTGTGCCAGGGTCACCAACAACTGGGGAGCGTACTGGTACATCGTAAAGATGAAGAAGTCGGAAGTCTGCCAACGACCCGTGATGGAGTTGCTGTTGACCCAGTCGCGGTTGCCGCGCCAGCCCGCTACGTCTGGCGGGTTGAACAATCCCTGGTTGAGTTGGTAACCCGCGTACAGGATGTAATTGCGTCCATCTTCGTCTACGGGCAGGTTGTTTTCGATGGCCATACCCAACATCAGGTCCAGCGGGCTTTTGATCTGGGTGCCGATAATGTTTTCGTCGAAGAAGTGCTCACTCTTGAACAGCTGCCGAAAAACCGGCGCCAACTCCCAGTTGCTGTCGCGGAAGGTTTGCGCCAGTTCGGCTACAATTTCTTCCTTGATCTCGGGGTGGACAAAGTGGCGGTAAATTTTACCACAAATGTATTCGGATATTTCCACCGCGCGGTGGGTGAAAAGAATAGCGTGGAGTTCGGCGTAACCCCAATTGCCCGTTTGCCCAAAGATCGTCTTGTTGCCGGTATCGTGCAGCAAGGGAACAAAAGGGATGGGGGCACAAGCCGTGGAGAAGCCGTTCCAACCGGTCAGCGCCCGGGCTACTTCTACGATATCCTGTTGGGTATAACCATTGTCCTGGCCCATGGTGAAAAGCTCCAGCAACTCGCGGGCGTAGTTTTCGTTGGGTTGGAAGCGCGTGTTTTGCACCCCGTTCAGGAACACTAGCATGGCTGGCGTTTTACCCATTTCGTAAACGAAATCACGGAAATTGCCCAGCCCGTAGGTTTGCAGCAACTGGTGGTAGTTGAATAGCCACGAGGGGCAAAAATAATCTTCGAAGCGGGTCACAAAGTGGTTGTGCCAGAAAAGGGTTATCTTTTCTTTGGCACTGCTGGTGAGCATAGCGGCTATCCAGTCGTTGCTGTACGCGACGAGTTGGGCGGCACTCTGCGCGCCAAAATCCGAATAATCACCAATGGTCCACTCCGACCAGGCCGGTTCGGCGAGGTGAGGTGTGGCCAGGATTTCGTCAATTAATTGATCCACCAAAAGGACGGGGCTATTGGCCAGGCTGGCAACGATCGTCGGTTCGGAAGCACCAAAGCCCAGGCGGCGGTGCAGGTGCTGAACCCGGATTCGGTTCCAGGGATGGGCTGGTGTAGGCACGTAGGGCAATAAGGTGCCCGTTGCACAATTGGGTGGCGGAGCTGTTAGCATATCGGGAAGGGGTTTTGTGATCAATTGCAGACCCGTAAGGCGGTTCTTTGGGGAAACGCTTTTTTAGACTGGTAGCGGATAAAAGGGTTTAAAAGAAGTTCAATGTTTAACGTTTTAAATTTCCCAGGTAGGTAAGCAAAGAAAAAAGATGATATTTATATTATCCGTGTATATTTGTATTAAGCACTCCCACACGAATCAGCTTACCTTTTGTTTACTAAAGGTAAAGCCTGATTAATAGACTTGATCATCCTCATCTAATTGAATTGTAGCCTTTTCTTTTCGCTAATTGAGGATTATCTCTATGAAAGACACTATTTTAAAAACAATAGAAGCCATCGTTACCGAAGGTGCTTCTAAGCAGGTTGGTCATTTGTGGGCAAATGACGAAAACCTCGATCTCCCGCAAATTCACATTGAGGACGAGCAACTGACATCGTTTGTTTTTTGCGACTACCTGGGCCTGTCGCAAGACGAGCGGCTCATTGCCGGTGCCACCGAGATGCTGCGTCGTTACGGGACCTACACGGCGGTTTCCCGTGCTTTTTTGAGCCTGAATCTGACCCGCACAACGGAAGAGTTGCTGGCCAGGGTTTTCCGGCAACCCGTAGCGGTGCTCGCCCGAACTTCCCTGGCGCACATTGCGGTTTTGCCGGTAATTACCCACATCGACGATGCCATTGTGCTGGACCATCAGGTACACGCCAGCGTGCGCAACGCGACGGATATGCTGCGTTCCTACGGGAATAAAGTGGAAGTTATCCGCCACAACCGGATGGATCAGCTGGAGGAGCGCATCCAAAAGCTGGGCGAGATTCACCCCAAGGTCTGGTACCTGGCCGACGGGGTGTATTCCATGTACGGCGATACGTTACCCGCAGCAGAAATCGCAGTGCTCCTGGATCGCTACCCCAAGCTTCACCTCTACGTAGACGACGCCCACGGCATGAGTTGGATGGGCAAGCACGGCAGCGGTTACCTCCTGGAGGCGCTGCCGCGCCACGAGCGGGTTTTTCTGGTTACTTCCCTGGGCAAAGGCTTTGGGAGTGGCGGCGCGGCGATCGTCTGCCCGGACGAAGCCACCAAGGAGCGAATCATCTATTGTGGTAGTCCGTACATCTTTACCAGTCCGGCCGAACCACCGATGCTGGGTGCTATCCAGGCATCCGCTCATATCCACCTGAGCGATGAACTCCCCATCCGGCAAGCAGCGTTGATGGAGAAGATTACCCACTTTCGGGATTATGCATTGCAGTTGGGGTTGCCACTCATCAAGCCATCCTATCTGACGCCCATCTTTTTTATCGGCGTGGGTAAAACAGAAGTAGGTTACGAAGTGTGCCGCCGGATGAAGGCTGCGGGTTATTTTGTTAGTATTGGCATTTACCCTGCGGTTCCGGTGAACAACACCGGCATGCGGGCAACGGTAACGGTTAGCCATACGGAAGCCCAAATTAAAGGAATGCTCGAGGCCCTGGCCAATATTTTACCCGAGGTTTTGCACGAAAACAACTCCAGTTTGGAACAGGTTTATCGTGCTTTCCGAATTAAAGTGGCGAACAACGTCCGCAAGATGATATAGGCTGGCCGCTCCTTTGGCGAGCCTGTTTCTTGACGCGCATGGAATCCCAGTAAAGAAAATTTATCTTTACCGGGATTCTTTTCTATCTTCCGAATCACCAAATTGATCCTAACTTATGAGGTTGCTGGCCTTTCTTCTTTTCGTGGGCTTCCTGTTCTTTGCCGTTTTTGCCCGGTGGTTTTTTATCTGCGACATCCTGGGCTCATGCCAGGAAGAGATAACGGCGCCTGTAAACGAACGGCCGCGAACCCTGGAACTCACCAATAATGATACCATCGTACTCCGTGGTTACGAGGAATTTGCCTTTGCTCCTGGTGATTATACGCCCATCCTGACGGCCGGCAATGATTTTTTTCTCGATACCATTGCCACGATCATGCTGGCCGACACCACCATAAGACTCCAACTGACCGGCAAGTATACGGCCGAAGAATTGGAAATGCTGGCGGGTTTTTACGAAAGTATGGGGATGGCGCGGGCGGCGGCCGTGCGGGATTTGCTGGAAAAACGAGGTATTGTTGCTGAACGTTTCGAACTGGAGCAAGAACTTGTTGCAGGAACCACCGTACCAGAACCCCTGCGCTTCGCCCTGCTGCCACCGGTCGGGCCCAGTAGCTACGCCAAGGTGGTTTATACGTTCACGAATATGACCTATTCCGATGCTAACTTTCCCAGCAATGGGGATGTTTTTCAACCGGGCGATGCCTTCAAGTCCTACGCCGATTCGGTAAAGACCTACCTGCAACGCTATCCGGAAAACACAATCCGTATTGTTGGCCATACGGATAGCGATGATTCGGAAAAGTACAACTACAACCTGGGTCTCCGGCGCGCCAAAAGCGCGCGGGAATATTTGGAAAAGATGGGAATTACGACGCAGATGGAGGTGTCTTCCAAGGGCGAAACGGAACCCATCGTCCCGAACAATTCCCCCTTGAACAAACAAAAGAACCGCCGGGTCAATTTTATTATAGGGACGGAAAAAAAATAAAGGAATAATTTTGCTTTATTTCCGTCAAGATACGTTGAATAAAGATTCGCTGACGTTTTTTGTGTTGGAGGTCAATCGAAAGTAAAGATGACGCTCCTTACCCGTCACTTTTCATCTTTACTTTAGTTTGACCACAAAAAATGTCAGAGAAGGTGAATAAATTGCTGCTCAAAAATACAACCCATGACTGATCAATCTTTGCTTGACCTCTTTACCAAGCTCGATTCCCGCGAAGGCTTATTCCTTTGGATGGTAATGCTCATTTCCTTCCTAGTCGGTTTTTTGGTTGCTTATCTGCTCCGGTCTGGAAAAGTGCGGCGACTAAAGAAAGAACTGCGCGCAGCGGAACAGCAGCAGCAACAACTCACGACGCAGCTGGCGGGGGTAAAGGCCCAATTGCAGCAGCGCGACCTGGAATTGCAGGAAGAAAGCCGCGAAAAAGTGGACCTGATGGATCGGTTGTCTTTGGCTGACCAGGCCAAACAACACCAATTGCAGGAAGCCTACCGGCTGAATCAGCGGGTAGAGGAATTGCAAACCACCAACCGTACCTACGCCGCTTCGATCAACGACCTCAACGATCAGCTGAGCGGATTGAAAACGCAAAACGAACAACTCGGGGAAGGGGGGCGAAATTTCGCCGAGCTTCCGGTCACGCCCGCAACCGGCCAGCAAAACCAGGATGTTGCCGTACTTCGCGAGCGGCTCAACCACTTTGAAGTGCTGCTCGGCCAACTGTCTACGGAAAACAACCAATTGAAAACGGACCTGCAGGAAGTGAAGCAGCGTACCCTGGTCGGCGGGCTTGCTGCCGGCGGCACGACCCAGGTACAGGAGAACGATGTCACCGGGGAATCAGATGTTCAGTTACAAGCAGGAAAAACGGTCTTGTACGAAAAAATAATCGTGGATGACCGCGAGCGCGACGACCTGACCCAAATTGAGGGAATCGGCGAATTCTTAGCGAAGAAACTCAATGAAAATGGGGTCTTCACCTACCGCGATGTGGCCAGCTGGACGCCGGATCAAGTGGACGCCATGACCGAAAGTATTGGTTACATCCCAGGCCGCATCGAAAAGGACCAATGGGTCGCGCAAGCTGCTGCGCTCGCAGCGCAAAGTGCCGCTCCCGCGCCGAGGATGGTGGAAAATGAATTGCCCTGGTCCAGTGCAACTGACCTGAAGATCATCGAGGGGATTGGTCCTAAGATTGAAGAATTACTAAAAGCAGCAGGTATTCCCGACTGGGCCAGCCTGGCCGCTACCGAGCCCGCCCGCCTGAAAGAAATACTGGAAGAAGCCGGGGACAGTTTCCGCATGCACAGCCCCTACACCTGGCCGCTGCAGGCACGCCTGGCGGCCGCCGAGCGGTGGCAGGAACTCCGTTCTTATCAGGATGAACTAAGGGGTGGTCGGGAAAGCTAGTGGTCTGTCAAGTGTTAATTTTCCGGTTGAGTGTGAGCGAATTTTGGGGCCAATCAAGGCGGGGGTTCCCGCGCATAGCACCGCTACGTAAGGGGTTCTCC
>Ga0213861_10000068_pt1 | contig 69465 bp, 75 predicted proteins | sample PICome_4_FD_160110 | JGI IMG/M metagenome (GOLD analysis project Ga0213861, IMG submission 160110) | Coastal seawater microbial communities near Pivers Island, North Carolina, United States - PICO131 | ecosystem: Environmental > Aquatic > Marine > Coastal | place: USA: North Carolina... | reverse complement strand
CAAAAAAGAATTTATTGCTTTTGTAGAAAGTTTTGATATTATTAGCAGCAAACGAAAATTTGAAGATGTCACAATTGATAGCGATTTTAACTCAGCACACATTTCTCTTAAACATTTTGGGGAGTTTTTTATTAATACCCCAGAAGGGAAAGTTAAGCTTGAATTTGAGTGGCTTGAAAGCACCTACGCAGTTATGGTAGGAGATAAACTGAAATTTAAATTCTATTTCTCAGAGGCTATTAAAACCAACTCCACTAATTTAGATTCAGAACAAGCTCAACCATAGGCATATCCTTCTCCTTTAGTTCTGCTATTTCTAAGCCTCTTAAGTATGTTAGACTTATATTTATTATATTTAGATATGAAAAAACTAATCTCACTATCCGCTTTATTAATCTTCGCTTGTTCAAGTGATTTATTTGCTCAAGATTATATGAAGATGAGAAAAAAACAGCTTCGTACTGAACATCAAAAAAAACTTAATGAACTAAATAATAACATCTACGAAAAAGACCTTTTAAAAGCAAAAGTTGATTCATTGAACAGAAAAGTACTGTTCTTAGAACAAGTTGCAAAATTAAGACAAGTAGATCTTCAATTAGCTATTGTGAGCTCAAATTCAATGAAAAATGAGAATGACGAACTAAAATCTAATTTAAAATTGCTTAAATCAAAAATGTCTTTAATTAATCAAGAGCTAACTAAAGAAAAGGAGATTTCTCAAAAATTACGTGATTTGGCTACAATACGTGATTTTTCGGACGGTACTTTTAATGATGATGAACTTGCGTTCATTACAAATTATTTTAAAATAGAATTGAAGAGTAACGTCTATAATAAAGAAGAGCGAGAATCATACGCATTTATTGATTCAACAGATATAGCAGTGTCTTTGGAGGGTGAATCAGGTTATGTTCCTGCTTTTTATTTCAAAAGAGATTACAATACTTCACTAGCGGGAGATTTGGATAAAGATGGTACTCACGAAATTATTTTTAATGTTGAGGAAACAGGAGGAGGAACTGCGGTCTGGTTTAATTATTATTGTCTGAAAATTTTTAATGGAAATCGTTATGAAATGTTTCAAATAGAGTTCCCTTGTCCGTGTAAAGAATCTGAAGATTGCGGAGACACAATAGGTTGGGTAGTAGATGTTAGTAGGGATATTTTAACAATTAGTTCTTCTTGTTTTTTGGAAGATGACGCAGGCTGCTGTCCAAGTTCTGAAGCAACCTCAAAATATAAATTTGATGGCACACCAAGGTTATCTATGATGAAAAAATAATAAGATGAAAATGGTAGATTAAGCCCCTCTTAAGTAGGACTAACATTTATAGACGAATGCCCCATAGCTTTCTGTAGCTTGGTTATAGAACCTATATAATTAAAGGGTTTTATAGCCCATTACTTTCAAAATAAAACCTATATTTAAGGAAACTAATTTATTATGAAAAAACTACTATTACTATCCGCTTTATTAATCTTCGCCTGTGGAGGTGATGACGACAACAACAATGACAGTTCAAGTTTTAGTCTTGTAGGAACTTGGGCTGGTACCGTTACTGATTCAGAAGACAATTCTGAAGGTCAAGTTGAACTTATGTTTAATTCTGATTCTACCGGAGCCATAAATATTGATTGGAGCCAAGGCCAAGAAGAAGATGTTTTCGGGGATACATTTACTTGGACATCAGATGACAGCCAAATAAATATAAACTATTCTGATCCTGACAATGGATCTGAAATTTTATATTATTCTTTTGTAAATCAAAATACAGTTGAAATATACGCAGATGGTGATGCTGAATCAACAACTTTGACCAGACAATAAACAGTTTTTTATCTTGAGGGGGTAATCCTAACTAAATTAAAAAGATGGTTATATGAATAAAAAGACTTATAAAATATTAACCTTTACAATTGGAGGACTTGTGGTTTTCGGCGGTAGATATATCGGCTTAAGTCTTCTTGAGCGCATTGTTGCATATATTGTTATTGGTGGTTTATTTGAGATTATTTATAGGAAAACTAAAAAAGAAAACGAATGAAAAAACTAATCCTACTATTGCTGTTTTTTCCACTTTTATCTTTTGGACAAGACCAAAATTATCCTTACAAATGGCCCATGTATAATGATGCTAATGTCAATTTAGAGGTTGAGGACCCTTCATTTAATATCAATGATGGGCCGTTAGTTATGTTTGATACAACTCATAAAAACTTTTTTATACAGTCTCATTTAATAAAGCCTCTTGTGGACTTATTGTTAAATGACGGTTACAGAGTGTCATTTCTAGATAAAGAGTTCTCTAAATCAAGTTTAAGCCAAGCTAAAGTTCTAGTTGTTATCACAGCATTACCGTTTGATTTCGCTACAGAAACCTCAGCAGCAAATAAAAAAACTTTTTCTGAAAATGAGCTTAACGAATTACAAAACTGGGTAAATAATGGAGGCTCACTTTTGGCCTTCAGCGAACACGCCCCATTTGACCAGGCCATAAACCCATTATTACGTAAATTTGACATTGAGTCGTCCATTGGAACAACTGTAGACACAATTAATTTCGAAAGTAAATACGGTCCAGGAATGATAAAATTCGAAAATAAAAACTTGAACACGAATCACCCTATAGTAAACGGAAAGTATAAAGTAGAAAAATTAGTTTCATTCGGTGGAAGTGCTCTTTCCGGCTCTAAATATGAGAACATACTAAAACTTGACGACAGGTCATTTAATGTAAAACACTCTACAGGAGTAGGACCTTATGGAAAGGGAAATTCTCAAGGGTTAGCGGGTATGTATGGTTCTGGAAAAATTGCTGCTTTTGGGGATTCAAATGGTTTTACAGCTATGGTTTTCAATATGAATGATGGAACTAAAATGTATGCCGGAATGAATACTGAAGGATATGACTGGAAAAATTTTGTTTTAAATACTTTTCGATGGCTTACTAGTTATACAGAAGAATAAAACCCTAGGTTGATTCTCTTTTTTTAAATCAACAATTCCTAAAGTTAAATTATGGGAACATAAGTCAAACCTCAACATATTGTTAAGGTTTTTATACTTAAATTAACTATATTAGTTTCGTTTTAAAATCAATAATAAATAAAATAATATTCTATGAAAACTAAATTTACCTTGGCAGCATTAGTGCTGTGTACTTTATTATCAGCTCAAAAAAAGAAAAATGGAACTATTTATATTGAGCATCCCGCAATGGAGGTAGTAGAGCAGTTTAACTCTGCTTTTGTTAGCGGCGATGTTGAAAAAATAAAAAGTCTAGTTTCCGACGATTTCAGTTGGAGGAATTCAACCATGAGAGATAAGCCTGGTACTTTAAAACAGCTTTTAGGTCGGTCAAATTACCTTAGTAATAATGTTGAAAACTTTGAAATTAAACACTATGGAGGGTCTTATCCAGATGCCTTTGAATATGAAAAAGACAATGTTTTAGATGTCAAAACTTACACATGGATGACAGGCTATGATAAAAACACTGGAGTTGCACTAAACATGCCCAGGTATGCGAATTTTCGAGTAAACGAAAATGGTAAAATATTGTCTATGAATATCATGGATGATCAAGTACTTTGGAACAAAGCTTATGATGCTTACGGTACAAAAAAGAATGGAGTAATTTTTAAGGACCATCCATTAGTTTCTAAGGTTAGACTTCTTATGCGCTCTTATCTAACAAAAGATATTGAAGAGATTAAAAACAACTATACAGAATCAACTATGTTTTATGATGTTATGAATTCAGACTTAAATGAATTCAAAACGTTAGAAGATGAGTTTGCTGATTTTAGCAAATACATGGAGCTCTTTGAGTTATTAGAGATTAATGAAAGTGGATACCCTGATGTGCTAGATTATGAAGGTGACAACACGGTTGTAATTTCATGGTGGAACATGAAGTTCAAGAATAAAACATCCGGAAATATAGCCGTAATAAAACAGCATATTCACCATGCATTTAATGAAGAAGGAGAAATCGTTAGAGAAGATTACTACTTCAATCCTGCTCAACTACCAAAATAAACTTAAATAACTTTATTGTAAACAAACCTTCTCTTGCACGAGAGGGTTTTTTAATACTCAATTATTGGTGCCTTTTTTGGTAAAAAATTATGATTATTGTAAATAAACTGGGGGCCTCCATGGATATAAAATTTATAAAATACGACAAAAGATACTCAAGAAATTTCTATGAGCTAAATATAGAGTGGTTAGAAAAATATTTTGATGTTGAGGATTACGATAGATCTGTCCTAGGTAACCCAGAGGAATTCATTATTAACAAAGGGGGGGTAATTTTATTTGCTAAACTTGAAAATGATATTGTTGGAACAGTCGCACTAATGCCTACCAAGGAAAAAAAAGTTTGTGAATTATCAAAAATGGCAGTAATGCCAAAGTTTAGAAACAAAAAAATAGGTCAAAAAATACTGAATGAAATAATTTGTATTAGTAAACAAATGAAGCTTAATAAGTTAATCCTATATTCAAATAGAAAATTAAAAAATGCTATAAACTTATATTTAAAATATGGTTTTAAAGAAGTTAGACTCGAAAGTACATGCCATTACAAAAGGGCTGATATTAAGATGTCTTTGTCTATTTGATTAGTGCATCAACTATTAGTAGGAGTTGTCAAAAGCACTTAAACATACATTTGTTATATTTGAAATATAAATAAATTTAATTATGAAAAAACAAATTTACCTTTTAGCAATTCTAGTTTCATCAATAGTGTTTTCGCAATCTAAAGAGAGAATTAGTCTACACGTTTTTGATTTACCCACTGGCATATCAATTGAAGAATTTCAAAAAGATCTTGACAGAGCAAATACAATTTATGAGAAAAACGGATTTGGAGTCGATAAATATAAAGTCTACCAAGTTAGGGCAGATGACGAAGCCAAAGAACATCGCTACATGTGGTTAAGCACTTGGGCTGATGATGCTGAGTATAGTAAAGCACACTCTGAAGAAATAGATGATTTCTGGGAAAACTATTTTACTCCTAAATATGAGAAGATGCTAAAAGAACATATTTACAGAAAGTTTTTTTCTGTAAAGTAGCTTTTTGAACTAAATTTTCTAATTGATATTAAATTCTAAATAAAAATATTATGAGCAGTAAATTTTTTGGAAATAAAACTGTTAAGCAGACTCAAACAAAAAAAGGATCTAAATCGGTCCATAAAAATCAGAATAGTAGTAATAAAACCGCCGTAAGGAAAACTGGCCGTGGAAAATAGACTTTGAATACAAACATTAGTCTCAGACAAATTAATAAACTTGCAATTCCTGCAATAATTGCAGGAATTTCCGAACCTATACTTTCCCTTACAGATGCAGCAATTGTGGGTCATATGTCAGTCCATGCAACAGAGTCATTGGCGGCTGTTGGGGTAGTGACAGCTTTCTTGTCAATGCTAATTTGGGTTTTAGGGCAATCCCGAAGTGCCATCTCATCTATTGTATCGCAATATGTAGGCGCCAACAAAATTAATGAGGTGAAAGACTTGCCCATACAGGCTATTGCTATTATTTTATTAATTAGTACTGTGGTTTGTGTTATAACCTATCCATTTAGTAGAAGTATTTTTTCGCTTTACAATGCGTCTGGCCTTTTGTTAGACTACAGCGTATCATACTACAAAATTCGTGTTATTGGACTGCCGTTTACCCTTTATGTTTTTGCGGTTTTTGGAGTCTTTAGAGGGCTCCAAAACACCTACTATCCAATGATAATCGCAATAACCGGTGCAACAGTGAATATCTTATTAGATTTTATTCTTGTTTATGGCATAAAAGACTGGTTTCTTCCTCTTAATTTACAGGGTGCTGCTATTGCCAGTGTCCTTTCGCAACTATTAATGGCCGTTTTGGCAACATACTATCTTTTAAAGAAAACAGAAATCCCACTAAGATATTCAATGCCCTTCAATAAAGAAATTCCGAAGTTTTTAAATATGATTGGGCATTTGATTATTCGAACACTAGCTCTAAATACTGCACTTTATTTAGCAACTCGTTTTGCAACAGGCTACGGAAACGAATATATAGCAGCATACACCATTTCAATTAATTTATGGTTTTTTGCAGCCTTTGCTGTTGATGGATATGCTAGTGCCGGTAACATTCTGTCTGGAAAGCTGTTCGGAGCCAAAGAATTTAAATTACTATTTGAATTAAGCAACCGGCTTATTAGATATGCACTAATTGTTGGATTGATTATGGGAAGTATTGGAGTGCTTTTATATAATCCTATTGGAGGTGCTTTCACAAATGACCCACTGGTTCTGAAGGTGTTTTATGAAGTGTTTTGGATTGTATTATTAATGCAGCCAATTTGTGCATTAGCATTTGTATTTGATGGGGTTTTTAAAGGGCTCGGCAAAATGAAAGATTTACGAAATGTACTAATCCTATCTACTGTTTTTGTGTTTATACCTGTACTCTTTATAACCGATTACTACGGCTGGAAGCTATATGGAGTCTTTAGTGCATTTACCTTATGGATGATAGCTAGAGGGATCCCTTTAGTAATAAAATTTAGGAAACAATTTTTACCTCATGTTCAAAACCATTAACTTTGTGATAAGTTAAACACATAGAAAACACTCTAAACAAATAATGAGTAATATTAGAATCACCAAACAATTTTCTTTTGAAACCGGACATGCTTTATATGGTTATGACGGTAAATGTAAAAATGTGCACGGACATAGTTACCAATTATTTGTTACTGTTATCGGTCAACCAATTTCAGATTCTAACCATGTGAAATTTGGAATGGTTATTGATTTTACTGATTTAAAAAAAATAATCAAAGAAGAAATTGTAAATATATTTGATCACGCTACAGTTTTTAACAAAAATACACCCCATGTGGAGCTTGCGAAAGTGCTATCTGACCGTGGACACAATGTGATCCTTGTAGATTATCAGCCAACTAGTGAAATGATGGTAATTGATTTTGCAAAAAAAATAAAAAAACGATTACCAAACACAATACAGTTACATTCCCTAAAACTACAAGAGACAAAAACTAGCTTTGCAGAATGGTTTGCAAGTGATAACTAACAGCTTCTTATGACGGCTATAAAAATTCCAAAAGGAAAAAAAATATACTTTGCCTCAGATAATCATTTAGGTGCGCCAACAGCTAAAGAGTCGATCCCACGCGAGAAAAAATTCGTGAAATGGTTGGATTCTATTAAACATGATTCTGAAGCTATTTTCTTGCTAGGTGATTTGTTTGATTTTTGGTTTGAATATAAATATGTTATCCCTAAAGGATTTACACGTGTACTAGGTAAACTTGCAGAACTCAGTGATCAAGGGGTTAAAATTCACTTTTTTGTTGGCAACCATGACCTATGGATGAAAGGTTATTTTGAAGAAGAGTTAGGAATTACAGTGCACCACAGGCCAAAAGATTTTACTTTAAATACTACAACCTTTTTTATTGGGCATGGAGACGGTCTGGGACCTGATGACAAGGGTTTTAAACGTCTAAAAAAAGTTTTTACTAATCCATTTTTTCAATGGGCTTACAAATGGATACACCCTGATATTGGCGTTCGTTTCGCTCAGTATCTATCCGTTAAGAACAAACTTATTTCCGGAGGCGAAGACGCTCGGTTTTTGGGGAACGACAAGGAGTGGCTTGTACAATACAGTCGTAAAAAGTTAAAAGAAAAACACCGAGATTATTTTGTTTTTGGACACCGACACCTTCCTCTTAATATCGACTTAAATGATCGCTCAAAATATGTTAACCTTGGTGACTGGATTAGTCATTACTCTTATGCTGTTTTTGATAATGAGACACTTTTCTTAAAAACGCTTTAAACTTTAGGTGTTTTTGCTGGTCAAATTTATAAGAAACAGAATTCATGAAATCTTATCAAATGTATTGGCTTTTAGCATTCATAACTTTTACTGGATGTAGCAGAGATGACACAGGGAATAACTCCGATGGATCACCCACGAATAACCCCTCAAATCCAATAGAAAACACAAATCCACCAAATATTTTATTAATCATTGCTGACGATATGGGGCTAGATGCTACTCCAGTATACTCGGTTGGTACCAGCACTCCAAACATGCCAAATCTAGAAATGCTCATGAACTCTGGTGTCCGTTTTAATAATGTATGGTCCAACCCCGTCTGTACTCCAACCAGGGCAACTATTTTAACCGGAAAATATGGATTGCGAACCAACGTAATTACTGTTGGAGATGTGCTATCAACAAGTGAAACTTCAATCTTTGACTTAATGAATACAAATGCCCCTGATTACAGCCATGCGGTGGTTGGTAAATGGCATCTCTCAACAGACCCGACCCACCCAACCTCAATGGGAGCAGACTATTTTGCAGGGCTTTTAGCTGGGGGTGTTCAGTCCTATACCAATTGGAATCTTACTGAAAATGGGCAAACTAACAATACTACAGAATACAGTACTACAAAATTTACAGACTTAGCAATTGATTGGGTTAACAATCAAACAGAGCCCTGGTTTTTGTGGCTCGCATATAATGCACCACATACACCTTTTCATTTACCACCTGTTGATTTACACAGTCAGGGAAACCTCCCAACAGACGAAGCAAGTATTGAGGCAACTCCACTGCCGTATTACCAAGCGATGATAGAAGCAATGGACTCCGAAATTGGACGTCTTCTAGAAAGCATGTCCGAGGACGAGCGAGATAATACCGTAATTATTTTTATAGGTGATAACGGCACGCCCAATCAAGTCGTTCAAACGTACAATAGCAACCGTGCTAAAGGATCTATTTATCAGGGAGGTGTTAATGTGCCAATGGTTATTTCAGGAAAAAATGTTAGTCGGACTAATGAAAGTGATTACACATTAATTAATACAACCGATTTATTTGCAACTATTGCTGATATTTCTGGGGCTAGTATTTCTAATTCCCGCGATAGTCATAGCTTTATAGATGCGCTAACTAGTAATAACTTTGAAGGTAGGGGATTTGTGTACACCGAAAAATATAACACACAATCTCAAGGGGTCGACTATACGATTAGAAATTCAACTCATAAATACATTTATTTTAACAGCGGCAATGAAGCATTATATAACTTAAGCGCGAACCCGTTTGAGTCCCCAAACTTATTAAACTCCAATCAACTACCCTTAAGTACTTCAGATAGTTCTGAAAAAGCAAGCTTAATGAACGAGCTCTCCATTATTAGACAAGATTAAGTTGCGCAGGCGACCTTTACATTGTGGATTATCCCCTAAAGTAATCAGAAAGCTTATGTTAGAAGTATTGCTAAAATTTGTAAATTGTTCCAAATTAACTAATGGACGCATCCAGCTTATCACAATTTGAGCCAATAGCCTTGAAAGAAATGAATTCGGTCTCGTTGCTAAAACGAATCGACACTAAGTTCCTAACGACGGAATCTAAATTACTAGAGATTATTCCCGAACTTATTAGCGATTACAAAGTTTTGGAAATTGAAGAAAATCGACTAATGAATTACGCTACACTATATTTTGACACAGAAGATTTGAAATCTTACACGGAGCATCACAACGGAAGGGCAAAAAGGCATAAAATTAGGATGCGAAAATATATAGACTCTGATCTTTGTTTTTTAGAGATTAAAGAAAAACAAAACTCTGGAATGACCAATAAAACTCGCTGTTCGATCGTCGATATTGAAACAGTTTTGTCTAAAAAATCAATAGATTTTATTAAAAAAACTACTAAGAAAGACCAAGTCTTAAAATCTGTTTTGTATAATTATTTTCAGCGATTCACTTTAGTAAATACCCAACGTGCTGAAAGAGTTACCATAGACAGCTGTTTGAATTATAAAACTAATGACTCAACTAAAACACTACAAAATATAGTGATTATTGAAGTTAAGCAAGAGAAGCAAAACACACAAACCCCTGTATATAAGGCTTTAAAATCCAAAAAGATTCGAACTAGCAGTTTTAGTAAATATTGTATTGGCGCAGCTAATTTATTTACGGGTATAAAAACGAACCGGTTTAAAGAAATAAATTTAAAAATTAATAAACTAATTAATTAATATGGAACTACTAGGCATCCCATTATTTGACAATGATTTTTATAAAATGATCGTTCGTTTTTTGTTAAACTTCTTTTTCCTTACTGCTGTTGTGAAATACATCTACTACAAAAGAAGTGAAAAAAAGGAATACCTTTTTACATTTTATTTGATAGGAATTGTTGTTTTCTTTCTGTGTTTTACTTTAAAAAAATATGAACTAGACCTAGGAATGGCTCTTGGCCTATTTGCAATATTTGGAATTTTAAGGTACCGTACACTTCCGCTAGAAGTTAGAGAAATGACCTATTTATTTGTAGTAATCGGCATTGCTGTAATGAACGGACTTTCAAATAAAAAAATGAGTTATGCAGAAATTATTGCTGCTAATTCAATTATAGTCTTATCGCTATACTTTCTTGAGCTTTATTGGTTAAAAACTGAGGTTTTCTCTAAAGAAGTTCTTTACGAAACTATAGAAAACATTAAACCTGAAAACCACAAAAAACTTAAAGAAGATTTAGAAAATAGACTCGGGATTACCATCATACGATTTGAAATTGGAAATGTTAACTTTTTAAGAGATGTAGCGAAAATAACTGTTCATTATAAAAACTAATATCATACTATGAATCAATTTACCAATATGATAAAACTTTTAATTTTCACTAGTCTTATTATAGTTTCATTTACACAATTAAGTGCACAAGAATCAAATGATTTTGAAGGCTGGAGCTCTTTACAATTGGATATTAAGGCAACGGAAAAGCTATCTTTTTCAGTTGCCGAGCATGTTCGATATAAAAATGATATCTCAACATTAAACAACTATTTTACACAGCTTGAAACCAATTACGAGATATTTAAAGACTTTCAACTTGGAGGTGGTGTTCGCTTTATTAAAAAAAATGATGACATCGGAAACAAGCAAGGGATTGAGTCGCACTTCAGGTTTCAACTTGATGCACGCTATCAGCACAAAGTTAAACAGCTAAATCTATCATACCGCCTTAGATATCAGAACAAAAATGAGCTAGGCTTTTCTGAAGAAGAAGGAGATGTCACTAAAGAATACCTTCGCTTTATGATGGGCGTTGGTTATAAATTAAAATCTATTGGAATAGTTTTTAAATTAAAAGGAGAGCTCTTTGATAACATTTCAAAGGGAAGTGGTTCTAAAGTTATTAATCGAAATCGATTTACATTAATGGCTTCAAAAAGATTTAATAAAATTGGTAAGTTTTCAATTTTTTACAGAATCCAAGAAACTATTAAACCTCAAGAGAATCTGTTTTTGCCTGATTTCACTACAGTTTCTAAACAGATTATTGGACTAAGATACTCTTATCTCTTAGACTTCAGAGACTAACTATTTATACCTTTTTAATAAAAAATAAATTGCTTTTTAAAAGTTTAATAAGGACTAGTTTTAATCAGCATAGAGGAAATTATCTGACAATTTAGATAGCGTTTCAGCTTTCAAGTAATATCTTACTTTTCGTGGGCTTCTAAATCTTCTTGAAGATCTAGTTTTCTAAAAGTTGGGGATACAATACCTGTTGTTAGTACTGTGATTAAGGTCATTGTTCCTCCAAATACAACAGCAGTAACTGTGCCCATGAGCTTAGCAGTTACCCCACTTTCAAAAGCTCCTAATTCGTTTGAAGAACCAACAAACATAGAGTTCACAGAAGATACACGCCCCCGCATGTGATCAGGAGTTTTAAGTTGTAAAATGGTTTGACGTATAACCATAGATACTCCATCAGTCACACCACTAAAAAACAAGGCTACTAACGAAATCCAGAATATAGAGGAAAGGCCAAATACAATAATGGATATCCCAAATCCAAAAATAGCCACTAACAATTTTAACCCAGCATGTTTGCTGATAGGGATATAAGCAGTAACTAGCATTGTCATAAAAGCGCCTACGGCTGGTGCAGCTCTCAACATCCCAAATCCTTCGGGGCCTACCTTCAATATATCTTGTGCAAATACAGGGAGTAATGCAACAGCACCACCAAAAAGAACTGCAATCATATCTAAGCTTATTGCTCCTAAAATCGCTTTAGTTTTAAATACAAACCGCACACCTTCTTTAAGGCTTTGTACTAAAGGTTCTCCAATTTTAGGGTTTAAAACTGGTTTCTTAGAAATGCCAAATAATAAAATAAATGATAAAATAACTAGTCCGAATACAATACAAAGTGACCAATGAACGCCAAGCCAGTTAATTGTAAATCCTGCAAAAGCGGGCCCTAAAACAGAAGCCATTTGCCAGGTTGAACTGTTCCATGTCGCAGCATTTGGATATGCTTTTTTTGGAACTATAAGGGCGACAAGTGAAAAAATAGTTGGGCCAAAAAAGGCGCGTAGAAGACCGCCCATAAATACAAAACAATATATTGCATATAGAGTAGTAGTCGTGCTCCATACTTTTTCTACAGATGAAGACGTTATTAAAAAAAGTCCCAAGCTGATTAATGAGAATAGACCAATACATTTTAGTAGTAAATTTCTTTTTTCTTTTTGATCAACAATGTGGCCGGCGAATAAAGCCATACTAAATGCTGGTATAATTTCCATAAGACCAATTATCCCCAACGACAAGGGGTCCTTGGTAATCGAATATACCTGCCATTCTATTATAATAAACTGCATAGACCAGCCAAAAACTAAGATAAACCGAAGCACTAAAAAAATATTAAACTCTTTAAATCTAAGGGCTGCATATGGATCTCTTTTCGCCATATTAAAGCTTTAGGTCTTTTAGTTTTAGTTGAAGATTTACGCGGCCATTCCACTGGTTTTCATCAATAGAGTATACTGCCTTGAAGTTTTTTTTTGATTTTACAATAGGTAATCGGGCTGCTAAACCAAAACCTATTGCAACAATTTTAGTACTTCTATTTTGAGTTAATGTTAATCTCAAATGAGTTTGGTCTTCACCAACACATTTACCATAGCCTGTATCATTAACTTTAGAAGTCATAAAAACTGGGGATAAGTTTTGAGGTCCAAAAGGGGCAAATTGTTTTAATATTCTAAAAAATTTAGGTGTAATAGATTCAAAGTTGATTTCCGAATCAATTGTAATTTCTGGTGTCTTAAGTTGAGTAGGAAGAGTTTTTGAAACTTCAGCTTCAAAAGCTGATTTAAAGGCAAGGTAGTTGTCTTGCTTAATTGTTAGACCTGCTGCATACATATGGCCTCCAAATTGTTCAATTAAATGACTGCATTTTTCTAAAGCATTATAAACATCAAAGCCCCTCACAGAACGGGCAGAGGCTGCTAAATAATCTCCACTTTTGGTGAAAACTAAAGTCGGGCGATAGTAAGTTTCTATGAGTCTTGAAGCGACTATACCAATAACTCCCTTATGCCAATTATCCTGATAAACTACTGTAGTTGCATGGTTAGTTTCATTTGCATTCTCAATTTGCTCTAATGCTTCCTTAGTTATTAGTTTGTCAGCCTCACGACGACTAGTGTTGAAATTTTCAATTTCTATAGCTGCAGATTTTGCGTTTTTTAGGTCAGTTTCCTTCATCAATTCTACTGCGTAATTCCCGTGCATCATACGTCCAGCCGCATTAATTCGAGGAGCAATATTAAAAACAACGTCTGTCATTGTTAAAGTTTCTTTTTTTATCTGACTAATAATTGCCATAAATCCAGGTCGGGGTTTAGAATTAATCACTTGTAAACCTAAATAAGCTAAAGCTCTGTTTTCGCCAACAATAGGGACAATATCAGCCCCTATGGCTGTAGCGACTAAATCTAAATAACCTAATAAAGACTCTGCGGGTTTATTATCCATATATGCTAAAGCCTGTATAAGTTTAAATCCTACGCCACAACCACAGAGTTCTTTAAAAGGATAATTACAATCAGATCGCTTTGGGTCTAGTACAGCAACTGCTAAAGGTAGCTCATTTCCTGGTCGGTGGTGATCACAGATAATAAAATCAATCCCTTTTGATTTTGCATAAGACACTTTCTCTATAGCTTTAACTCCACAGTCTAGAGCGATAATTAACGAGAAGTTATTATCAGAGGCATAATCAATCCCTTTGTAAGACACTCCGTATCCTTCATCGTATCGATCAGGAATATAAGTAGACACCTTAGTGCTTTTAGTATCAAGGTAAGACGCCATTAATGCCACCGACGATGTACCGTCTACATCATAATCTCCATATATTAGAATTTGTTCCTTGTTTTCTATGGCTGATTGTATTCGCGTAACTGCGGCATTCATATCTTTCATTAAAAAAGGATCATGAAGGTCGGACCAGCTTGGTCTAAAAAATGTTTTAGCTGCCTGAAACGTATCTATTCCCCTTTGTATTAGCAGTTCTGATATCGCTAAATCAACTCCTAATTCCTTTGCAAAATCAGCTATTTTTTGAGGGGCAGGTTTTGGCTTAAGAGTCCAGCGCATAATTTAAGAGTTGTGAATGTGGATTTCGGTTGATACGTTGGAAAATTGTCTGAACATTTCCATAACACCACAATACTTATCGACTGATAGAGAAACAGCTTTATTAATTTTATTGACATTAAGTTCATGACCGTGAAAATGATAATCCAGGTGCACTTTATCATAAAACTTAGGATGCTCGTCTGTCAATTGAGCCTCAACTTCTATTGATAATTTATAATTAACTACCTTCATCTTTTGTAAAATATCTACAATATCCACTCCTGAACATCCAGCCAAAGAAGAAAGCATCATTGCTTTTGGAGACAAACCTAACCGTTTGGTTTGACCATCTAATACAGTATCCATTAACACTGATTTACCGCTAGGGTTATCAGACTCAAATAGCATCCCGCCTTTCCAATTTGTTGTTATTTTATCGGACATTATTAATTAATTTATGTTTCTTGTTGGTAACTATTTCAAAAATACTAAAATAATGCCATTAGTTACACCATTATCCCCAACCCATGATTTAGAAACTAAAGCACTCGCTAAATTTTTTAATGAAACACTAGGCTTTTGTCCAAATTCAGTTCTTACAATGCAGCACCGACCAGCTATAAGTAAGGCTTTTATAAACCTCAATAAAGCTGTTATGGCAAATGAAGGTCGCGTAACATCAGCGTTAAAACGAATGATTGCTTGGGTAAGTAGTAATGCGACCGGTTGTCGTTATTGTCAAGCACATGCTATTCGAGCCGCTGAACGATATGGCGCTGAAAAAGTTCAGCTTAATAATATTTGGGACTATAGAACTCATACTGCTTTTAATGAAGCCGAACGAGTGGCATTAGATTTTAGCTTAGCGGCTTCTCAAATACCAAATACAGTTGATAATTCTCTAAAGAAGCGTTTACACATGTACTGGAATGAAGGTGAAATAGTAGAAATACTTGGAGTTATTTCGCTATTTGGCTATTTAAATAGATGGAACGACTCAATGGGTACAAGCATCGAAAAGGGTGCTGTACAGAGCGGTAAACTCTATTTGGAAAAACATGGATGGGAAACAGGCAAACATACTTAGTTTCAATTTGATTTTCCAGACACTACAACTACAATTTCGCCCTTTGGGGGATGGTCAGTGTAATACTCTAGAACACTTTTTACAGTTCCGCGTTTTGTTTCTTCAAAAAGCTTTGAAAGCTCTCTTGATACTGATATTTGACGCTCCTCTCCAAAGTATTCGCAAATATTAGAAAGTGTTTTAATCAATTTATGAGGGCTCTCATACAAAATAATTGTCCGAGGTTCTTCTGCTAAAATTAATAGTCTTGTTTGACGTCCTTTTTTCACTGGTAAAAACCCTTCAAAAATAAACTTATCGCTTGGCAGGCCAGAATTCAATAATGCTGGAACAAATGCCGTGGCTCCAGGCAAACACTCTACTTTAATTTCGTTTTCTACACATGCTCTTGTTAACAAAAACCCTGGGTCAGAAATTGCAGGAGTCCCCGCATCACTAATTAATGCAATATTAAGACCTGACTTTAATTTTTGAATTATCCCCTGAACAGTTTTGTGCTCATTATGCATATGGTGAGAGTGCATTTGAGTTGCTATTTCATAGTGTTTAAGTAGTTTTCCGGAAGTTCTTGTGTCTTCTGCTAGAATTAAATCTACAGATTTCAAGACCTTAATTGCGCGTAAGGTAATGTCTTCTAAGTTTCCTATTGGAGTTGGCACTATGTATAACTTCATGATTCAAAGTTACAACGATTTTAAACAAAACAAATGCAGAATGTAAATTGTTAATTAGCAGCTTGTCAAGCCTTACTTGATACAGAGAATGTTAAAATTGTTTTTTTGAAGGAATCGCAATGAAATCTTTTAGGTAATAAGGCTCAAAATAAGCGATGTCTTCAAAATCATCAGCTATAAATTTACCATGAGTTAACTTGCACATTTGAGATGCAGAAGGCAATTTGTTTTTAATAAATCTTGCGTTAGGATGACTAATTAGTTCTTGAGTTTTTGTGACCCCACTTCCAATAAAATAAACTGGAGATGAATTAAGTATTTCATTATACGAATTTAATGTAATAATCTCTGCTTGGGTTTGTCTAATTTCATTACGAGAAATATCAAAAATAGCCGAATAAACCTCTGAACGTCTCGCATCTAACATTGCCACAATAGGGCCTTCAGGATTTGTAACTTGGAGGGCTAAAGACTCAAGGGTAGGAATGGAAATTAAGGGGATTTTAAGTGCATAACATAATCCTTTGGCAGCAGAAACTCCTATACGTAAACCTGTGTATGACCCCGGACCTTTACTAACCCCTATTGCTGCGATTTGTGATTTAGAAACGTTGGCTATTTTTAGAACTTCATCTATGTAAATATGTAAACATTCAGCATGAGAATACTGAAGGCTATTGTCTTCTTTTAATCCAATCAAAAGTCCATTTTCTGAAATTGATACAGAGCAGTTAGTGGTAGACGTCTCAATGTTTAATATATAACTCAACTTATTCAACAATTTTATTCCCCATGTAAAAGTCTAAAACTTTAGTCTTAAATACAAAGTCAAATTTAGCATTAATTAAATTAGCTTCCGCATTAACCAATTGAACTCTGTTCTGGTCAAGTTCAAATGCATTTAAAGCACCAATATCATAACGCTCTTTAGCGTTATTAAATGACAATTCGCGTGCTTTTAATGATTTGTTAGATGCTACATAAGTTTTCAAAGCAGCTTGGGCATCTGTGTAGGCCCGTTGTATGTTGCTTTCCAGGTCAAGCTTAGCTTTGTCTAAATTAAGCTTTACATTATTTTCTTGGATTTTAGATTTTGCAACAGCAGTTTTATTTTGAAATCTAGAGAATAATGGAATCGAGATATTAAGGTTAAACCCATGCCCTCTATTATCATTTATTTGTTGAAAAAAAGAGTTACTCTTGGATAAATTTGAAAAATTAGCTCCGGTATTAAAGCCATATCCAAAACTTACAGTAGGATAATATCCACTTTTAGATATTTCTGTAGAAAGCACAGCGGATTCCTGGTTTTTTTCAGCAATTTTTATTTCTGACCTATTTAATAATGCAAAATTAAGTACCGTCTCAACACTATTATAAATTAATTCTTCTGATGGAGATGGAATCCAAAAAGTTTCAACCTCAAAATCTTTGTAAGGAACCTGTAAAAGTTGAGATAAAGATAATAACGCTAAATCATAATTATTTTGGGCGACTGTAAAACGCTGCTCATCGCTACTTAGAGTTGCCTCAGCATCATATATATTTGCTTGAGGTTGAACACCTGCTTCAACTAGTGCGCTAACCTGTTTTATTTGGCTACTGGAAAATTCTACCTGAGTTTTGGCTGTCTGTAAATTCTCTTTATTGAACAAAACATTCAAAAAGGCATTCACTACATTTAAAGAGACATCATCTTTTATACGGCTAAGTTCTAGCTCCCCCGTTTGTTTGTTAATTAGTGACTGTTTATAAGTGTTTACGTTTCTAAAGCCATTAAAAACCGTTTGTGATAGGTTAAATCCAATATTAGATGAATGAAAAGTTCGGTCAATAAAACTACCCTCAAAAAGCTCAACATTTCCTAAACTTAAGTTTTGAGAAAAACTTAAACCAGCACCAGGCAAAAATTGACCTTTGGCAGAGACAATATCTTGATCATTTGTCTTTAGACTATTTTCAACTTGCTTGACTGATATATTGTTTTCGATAACATGATCGACACATTCTTTTAAAGTCCATTTTTTTTGTGCGAAGCCACATAGGCTCAGCGAGAAGAAAAGAGCTATAATTATATATTTCATAGGGTTGTAAGTTTTAATATTTATCATCATCATCTTCATTATTTTCTTCTGAAGCTTTATTCCATACTTTAATTTTATCACCTTCCTCAAGTCCTTCTATAATTTCAACATTTATCCCGTCAGAAATTCCAATCTCAACATTCTTTACTTGAAATCGACCATCTTGTTTAAGGAGTTCTATAAAAGGTTTTTCTGTGATTCGATTAAACTGTAAAAGTGCTTCCTTAATAACTAGAATGCTGTCCTTACTTTCTAGTTCAATTTCAGCATTCGCACTATAGCCGGCACGAATTCTTGTGCTAGAGTTTATATCTACGTCTGCTTTTATAGTAAACTGAACTGCTCCATTTTGCTCAATTCCTTTTGGAGCCACAAAAGTAAGTACTGCTGGAAATTCTTTTTCGTTAATTGCTCCTAATACAACCGTAATCTGCTTACCTTCTTCAAGCTTTCCAACTTCAGATTCGTCTACCTTTCCTTCAAAGATCATTTTACTCATATCTGCTACTGTAGCAATCGTAGTCCCGGCATTAAAGTTATTACTTTGAATTACTTGATCACCTTCACGGACTGGAATCTCAAGGATCGTCCCTGGAATCTGTGCGACGATTGTAGTATTAGCTGAACTTCCTCCTGAAAGTGAACCTTGTTTGATGATTTTATAATCATCTTTGGCTTGTTCATAATTCTCTTTAGATTGATTTAAGTTTAGCTCACTGTTCTCAAAATCTTGTCTGGAAATAACTCCCTTTTCAAATAGTATCTTATTTCTATCAAAAACTGTTTGAGAGTTATTATAAGTAAGCTTTAGAGAATTAATACGGCTCTTAGCACTTACCATAGACTGTTCATTTGGAACTACTCTAATTCTAGCTATTAAATCACCTTTTCTAACTAAGTCTCCTTCCTCAACAAAGATTTCATCAATAATTCCAGATATTTGTGGTTTCAGTTCAATTTCTTCTTCAGGATTTAACTTTCCCGTTGCCACTATTTTAGTGTCTATAGTGGTATAAAACGGAGACTCTGTTTTATAATCTACTACATCTTTGGCGTTTGAATCTTTGAAATATTTTAGCACGTAAATTAATGCAATTAATACGGCTGACCCTAAAATAATTTTTACTGTTTTTTTCATTTGATTTGATTTATTATTCTTCTCTTAATGCTTCTATTGGTTTAACACTTGTGGCTTTAAATGCGGGAATGAGTCCTATTAATGTGCCAAAAACAACTAATAACACTAGGGCAATAAATACCACTGCTATTGACACAGAGGCGTTGATTAATGTTGCATCATCACCTTGACCCCAAAAATGGTCTATTGCTATTAAAATCCATCCGCCTGATATAATTCCTAATAGACCCGCTATCATGGTTAAAAAAACCGCCTCTACAACAATTTGACGTTTAATCTCAAAAGGTGTTGCGCCCAAGGCGCGTCTTACACCGATTTCTTTTGTTCTTTCTTTAACGGTAATTAACAGTATATTACCAATTGCAAACACCCCCGCTATTAGAGTTGCAATTCCAACAAACCATGTAAGAAATTGCATTCCTTTTAAAAAGCCCGTAACTTTTGCAAACTGCTTACCTAAATTAAAGCTTCTAAAAGCCTGTTTATCATTAGGATTTATTTTGTTTAGATTTTTAAGTAATAGCTTAGCATCTTGCTCTATTTGTGATATGTTAAATTCAGGCTTCCCTGTAATCATTAAAAACCCAATTTTATCCCCAGTGTTATAAATTTGCTGGAAGCTGGAGAAGGGAATGTGAATAACATCACCTGAAAAATCGATATTTCCGGGCTCATATATGCCAATAATCTTAAAATTAATATTATTTATTTGTACATATTTTCCTATAGGATCTTCATCTTTTTCAAATAACTGTTTGTAAATATCTTTTGCCAGTACAGCAACCTTTCTCTTTAGGTTTATATCATTTTGATTTATAAAGCGACCTTTTGATAATTGTTTTCTTTGAACTTCATTTGAAACTGGTAAATCTCCTGAAATACTAAAATTTCCAGAAAGAAATCCATTTACAACTTGAGCACTGTTTTGGTTTTTTGGCACTACAAACTCAATTCCTTCAATATTCTCTTGAATTTTTTTAGCATCAGAAAGAGTTAGCTGTACCCGTTTACCTTCTTGAAAACCCTTAAAAGGCTCACTAGTAACACTAGGTATTATAAAAACACTATTGGTTGCAAAGTCACCAAAAAGTCTATTAAAAGAATTTTCCATTCCCTTAGCGGCTCCCAAAAGAGCAATGAGTAATAAAATTCCCCACCAAACGCCAACCATAGTGATCCCCGTGCGCAATTTATTTTTGCTCATGCTATCATAGACCTCTTGCCATGTATCCCTATCAAATAAAAATTTAATCATTTAGTCGTCTCTAAGTGCTACTATAGGTTTTATTTTTGATGCTTTTTTAGCGGGTAGGTATCCTGCAAGCGTACCAGCTCCAATTAATATAAGTGTCGCTGAGATAACAAGAGTTTTACTTACTGATGGGTTTGTTATAAAATAGGTTTTTAAAACGGTATTAGCCCATTCTAAAATTCCTGCTCCAAGTAATAACCCAATATATCCCGCAATGGTAGTTATCAAAATAGATTCAATCAAAATAATAGAAATAATGGATTTTGGAGAGGCCCCTAAAGCTTTCCTAATTCCAATTTCCTTGGTGCGTTCTTTAACAATAAAAATCATGATATTACTAATACCTACGATTCCCGCAATAAGAGTCCCCATTCCAATTACTAATATCAAAATTCCTAAAACAGAAGTCATTTGATTAATTCCTTTGTTCTGCATCGCTCTGTTAAAAACTCTCACAGCGCGTTGATCATTTGGTGCTATATTGAAACGACTTTTTAATTTCTTTTCTAAATCAAGTCCAAAATCAATCGCTTGGTTATAATCAAATTTCGGGTTGTAGGTGAGGTTGATTTGGTCAAGATAATCATTGTTTCCATAAATTTGTTGAGCGGTACTCAAAGGCATATAAATAATTCGTTCTTCATCGTCACCACCATCATCAGAAAAAACTCCAACTACTTTGTAAGAAATTCCACTCAAATTAATATTCTTTCCCAAAGCAGACTCTCTAGAAAACATTTCTTCTTCAACTAACTTACCTATAACTACTACTTTAGTTTTGTTCTCAAGATCAAGTTGATTTACGTAGCGTCCTGAATTAACTTTTGATTTTTCAACGTACTGGTTGTCCGGATTGACCGCTATTAAAGAATAATTATTTTTTTTATTTTTATAACTAGCTGTTATATTTTTAAACACTTTTGAAGCTATATACTCTGTTTCTGCATCGAATTCTTCTCTTATAAAATTAAAATCTTGATTTTTAAGTTGAATCCTTCGGCCCGCCTGTAACCCTTTATGGGCCTTAGTAGTCTTCCCTGTTCTTATAAAGACTGCATTTGAGGCCTCATCTACAAATGCCTCACTGAAAGTGTTATTAAGTCCGTTTGCAAGACCAAACAAAATTGTGAATAGTAAAATAGCGAAAGTTACCGTAAAACCTGACAACAAACTTCGGGTTCGGTTTTTATTAATACTTTGAAATATTTCGCGCCAAAGATCAATATCAAACATGTGATTCAGCTCTAACTTGGGTTACTTTTTTATCTTCCATAATAACTCCATCACGTAATCGAATTATTCGCTTACACATCGCAGCGATATCTTCTTCATGGGTTACGATCAAAATGGTTATACCCTCCTCATTTAGCTGCTGTAAAAATGCCATTATATCGCTAGAAGTTGTTGTGTCTAAGGCTCCTGTAGGCTCATCAGCTAACAATAATTTTGGGTTGGATGCCAGAGCACGAGCAATTGCAACGCGTTGTTTCTGCCCTCCAGAAAGCTCACTTGGTAAGTGAGTTTGCCAGTCTAAAAGTCCCACTTTTTGAAGATAAAAACGCGCTTTTTCTTGACGTTCTTTTCGCTTTAATCCCTGATAATACAAAGGTAAAGCAACATTTTCAAGAGCATTCTTATAATTTATTAGATTAAAGGATTGAAATATAAAACCTAAAAACTTGTTGCGGTAAATTGCAGCTTTTTTTTCTGTAAGATTTTTTATGGGAACGCTATCTAATACATAGTCTCCACTGTCGGCTTCGTCCAGCATCCCTATAATGTTAAGGAGTGTTGATTTTCCAGACCCTGATGATCCCATAATTGCAACCATTTCACCCTTGAGTACTGAGAGATCAATACCCTTTAAGACATGTAGACTTGAGTCCCCAATGGCATAAGACTTTTGAAGTTGATTAATTTCTAGCATTTACTTTTTAATAATGTTTCAATTTGATAATATGACAGAAAAAACTGGGCTTTGTTACACTTGTGAATCATAAAATAAAGTTAAGGTCATATAAGGCTTACTATCAATACCCAAAAGTTTCTGAAGTTTTATGTAGTAAACCTAATTTTGCTTTTTGTTTTCTCTCAAATAGCGATACAGATAAAAAGAAAGCCCTCCAATAAGAAGATAGGGGATTACCATCAGGTATAATATTCCATTATTGATGCCTTTTGCAGTAGATTGTCCAACTTCACTTTCCAATACTGCTCTACACATTGCACACTGAGCTTCTAAGTTTAAACTCAGCATCACACTAACAAAAAATAATAAAGCTTTTTTCAAAATTTAAACGTAGTAAGGAGAGATCATCAGAAAGACAACTACACCAGTTACTGCTACATATAGCCAAACTGGATAAGCAAACTTAACAATTTTTTTGTGAGACTCATAGTCTCCAAGATAGGCTCTAACATAGCTAATTAAAACCAATGGAATCACAACAATAGAAAATAGTATGTGACTTATTAAAATAGAGTAATATAAAATGGAGACTGTTCCTTTGTACTCTGTAGGGTCGCTGGTCATGTGGTAGGCTACGTACATTACCAAAAAAAGCAAAGAGCAGGCAATCGCTATTTTCATAAAGCCTTCATGTAGCTTCCTTTTATTATTTTTAATGGCTATCAGAGCAGAAATTAATAAAACTGCTGTTAACCCGTTAACTGATGCATATATTGGAGGTAAAAATGATAAAGGCTCAACATTTGGAAGTCGAACCTTAAATAAAAGTGCTACGACGATTGGAACTGCTATTGATACCAAATTTACCCAAAACTGGTATTTACTTTTCATGGCATTTGATTTATTTTTCATCTCCTAATAATTTTAAAATATCTTCTTTTAATGCTGAAATATCTTCAGACTCTCCTTCTTCATTAAATTGATCGGTTTGACTAATTGTTCCTCTATAATATATTTTTGGATTGCCAAAAGAATCAGCTCGTGAGCGGATATAGCCTTCTTTGTCAATAAGAGCAAAGTTTCCAGAGTGCTCAAATCCTCCATCAGCTCCGTCAACTTTAGCTGCGTAAAGATTAAACCCTGTATTAGCTAAATTATAAATAGATTCCTTATTTCCAGTCATGAAGTTCCAATTTGTATTAGTTACTCCTGAATTTACAGCATATGATTTTAAAACTTCTTGAGTATCATAATCGGGGTTAATAGTAAATGAGGCTATGCCAAAATCACTTCGTTGTGGAAATGTATTTTGAATATCGACTAGGTTTTTAGTCATTTTAGGGCAAATCGTAGGACATGTAGAAAAAAAGAATTCAACAAGGTAAACCTTGCCGATATAGTCTTCATTAGAAATTATCTCTCCGTTTTGGTTAATAAAACTAAATGGCATTACTTTCTTTGCTTCTCCATTTATTAAAAGATATGATAGTTCTGTCTGGTCCTTAATTGATATTTGAACATCTTGACTTCTACTCTCTGAGCGAGTCACATCGTTGTTCTTTACTCGATCAACTATTTTTGGAATTACGATAATCCCAAAAATTAAAATGATAAATGAAACCCCGACATATGAATAACTAGTTTTTTTCATTTCCTCTTAAATCATCTGCTCTACGGCTTGTAGAATTAAAATTACCTTTTCTTTTTTGGCGATACTCTGTAAAGAGAATTCGTACGTCTTCACTCATTTTATTTTTTAAAACAGAAACGTCTAAACAGTTATAAGAGCTAAGTCCGTAGGTAGGTGTATTCTTTTTTAATTCGCTTTTATCACGGTCATCAAATCGTCCTCGCTGGTTGCGTTCCTTATCAATTAAAAAAACATTTGAGGTCCTCAAAGTTGAGTCTAATGCAGTATCTGTATTAAGTTCCTGAAAAATTGAAAGTATGTCCTTGTAAGATCCAAAACCAAATTTCCAGTAGCTCAAATACTCGTATTGATTTAACTCTTTTTCTAATAACAATACTTGATTTTTAGCAGATTCTGGAACTAAAATAATTACTTGAAAACGTTTAAACCCTCTAAACTTATCATAAACTAATTCTTTTAGATTGAGTGCTAAAATAGCATCTTCCATTGGCATCTCACCTAAAAACCCTAATACTGTGAGATGATTTTCAAGCTGTAAGTTTTGATCATCTTTATCTAATATGCTAGTGAGCTCTGGAATGTTTTTTTTTATAATATCTAAGGTATTGTAATTATGTTTCGATGGGTATAAAAACAATAAAAATAGTACCGGTAAAAAAAACAGAACTATTAGAACAAATGCTTTTTTGTATTTGATAATATTCATAGAACAAAAATAAAAAAAGACGGCCTAAATAAGCCGCCTTTGTATGTTAATATTTATCTATTTTTTAAAAGTCACGTTTGATAAATCCATTTGTGTAAACAGATTCAATGTAGCCTGCCTCTTGTAATAAAATAAATATAAGATAAGAAATTAGGAAAATTGTAGTCCAAACCACTAATCTTCGAAGTGCTTTAGTCTCATCACGTAAGTGCATGAAATCCCACGCAATATAATAAGCTTTTACAATTGTAAGAACAATAAATAGTAAATTTAAACTCTTCATATAAATAAAACCTGAAAATATTATGTTACACAACAATGCTCCAAATCCACCTTCAAAAGGAGTCATTGAAGGAGTCATTAAGGATATGGGTTTGTAGATCCCTAAAACAACTTCTACTGCTGTAATAATAGATAGTAATAATAGAACTCCCCAAATCTTTTGTGTGTTCGACTTAAACTTAATTAAACCTCTAAAAATTTCTAATTTATGTGCGTGATTTGCCATTTTAAAAAATTATATATAATTAAACTAGGTAAAAGAATGTAAATACAAATACCCAAACTAAATCTACAAAGTGCCAGTATAAACCTACTTTTTCAACCATTTCGTAGTTTTTTCGACGTTCATAAGTTCCAATGATAACATTAAAGAAAATAATAATATTAATCACCACACCTGACAAAACGTGAAACCCATGAAACCCAGTTATAAAGAAAAAGAAGTCCGCAAATAATGGTGCTCCGTACTCATTGACCTCAAGGTTGGCTCCTTTGACATAGCGTTTCCCATTATCTTTAACCTGTGACAAAGATGCCTCCCTAGAAAGAACTGTTTTTTCACCATCCTCATTAATTGTTTGCGTACGAACTAATATAGAAGGATGTGACTCTAATCCATGGTATACGTCATCTACAGAAAATACTGGTAAGGCACTTTCTCCAACAAACCAAAGTCCATTTTTATTTTCGTGTTGAACACGCTCAGTTTCTGAGGCTGTTGTAAATTCTTCAACCGCAACTCTTTTAAAGATAAGATCACCGTCAACTGTCTTGTACTCTCCAAACTGCAAAATGTTTCCACCGTTAGTTTGAATAGCTCCGTAATCTCCTTTTATAAAAGTTGCCCATTCCCAGGCTTGGGATCCAACAAAAATAGCTCCTCCAATAATTGTGAAAAACATATACCAAATTACCTTGTTTTTCTTCATTTCGTGGCCTGCATCTACAGCTAAAACCATAGTTACAGACGACATTATTAAAACAAAAGTCATAAAAGCAACGTAAATCATTGGTAGCTCTTGTCCGTGCAAAAATGGAACGTGTGTAAAGACCTCATCTGCTATAGGCCAATAGTCAATAAACTTAAATCTAGAAAATCCATAGGCTGCTAAAAAGCCTGAAAAGGTTAATGCATCGGAAACAATGAAAAACCACATCATCATTTTACCATAACTTGATTTAAGTGGCTGGTTGCCTCCGCCCCAAGTTTTTCCTTCTGTTCCGGTGCTAACTATTGTAGAATCCATAAGGGTAATTTATTTTTTTGAGTTGTGCAAAAATAAGCATTTTATTTAGTTAAAGAAATATAAAAAGAAAAAGAGGTATACCCATAAAATATCGACAAAATGCCAAAAATTAGAGGCAAGATCAAACCCGAGTCTGTTTTCTTTTGAATATTTATTATTTAATTGATTAATAGTGACCACAAATAGACATATAATTCCTGCCAAAACATGCAGGATATGGACTACAGCTATAACGTAGATGTAGGAAATTGTAATGTTACTTGTTGGTCCTGTGAAATTATACCCTGATTTAATTATTTGATTAAACCCTTGTATTTGTGAATAGATAAATACAATCCCAAGCACAAACGCACCGATTAAAAGTAAAGATGTAATTACTGATTTATTATTTTTAAAACTCTGCTTTGCAAAAAACAGTAAAACACTACTTAACACAATTATTAAAGTGCTGTAAGTAAAAGCGCTTGGCAACGTGAAGTTCACTAACCAATCTTCACGTGAACTGCTAACTATAAAAGCACTTGTAAGTCCTGCAAAAGACATTACTAAAGAAATGATTCCAAACCATAGCATCATTTTTTTAGCACGCTCTTGTTTATCTTTTAAAGTCCCTTGTGTTAAATCCATAGTCTAATAAATTTATCTAAAACATATATAATTTGAATAGAGGTTATATAAACAACACTTGCAAGCATCAGCTGCCGTGCTGCTTTCTCTGTCTGATATTTGAATAGCTGAAGCCCATAGTACAAAAACAGTAATCCGCAGACAAAAACTAATATTGCCGCCAGAATAGAAAGCCTTAGAGATCCTGTGAAACCAAACACAGGAACTAGCGAGATTAGTACAGTCCAGGCTGTATAAATTATTGACTGTAGAGCAGTGCCTTTGTCTCTTTTGCCTGTGGGCAACATATTGAATCCAGCTTTTTGATAATCATTATGCAAAAACCAACCTATGGCCCAAAAATGTGGGAATTGCCAAAAAAACTGAAGCATAAATAAAACACCGGGTTCAATGCCAAATTTACCAGTAGCTGCTACCCAACCTAGCATAAAAGGAATAGCTCCAGGAATAGCCCCAACAAAAACAGAAAGTGGTGTTTTAGTTTTTAAAGGTGTGTAAGCGCTAGTGTAAAGACATATGGATATTGCGCCAAACATGGCTGTTCTTTCGTTAATGGTATATAAAATAATAAGTCCTGTTATAGTCAATATGACAGCTAAAACAAAAGCATAACTAACACTCATTCTACCTGTTGGAATAGGTCTGTTTTTGGTTCGATCCATCAAGGCATCTAAGTCCCGCTCTATGATTTGATTAAAAACGTTAGAAGCACCTACCATAAAGTATCCTCCAATAGCTAAAAGAAACAAAGTAAAAAGGTGAATACTCTCTGCTGCCAATAAATACCCTGCTATGGATGAAAACACAACACTTAGAGATAAACCCATTTTGGTCACTGCCTTAAAGTTACTAAGGAATGATGTTGAGTTAGTCAATATGTAAGTATTATTTGACATAAAGTGGAAATTTCTTCACATTTAAGGGGCAAAGATACTTCTAAAATATATTTTTACAATGTAATTTAACGAATTAAACAACCTGTATTGATACAAAACATAAAGTTTAGAGAACAAAGCGATATGTGGCTTTCAGTAAGAAGATATTTTGTGGACGCTGATTTAAAATACCTGTTCCAAGATCTTCAAATAATCCATTGGAAGGCGATATTCCACTGTTAACCCCTTGAGACCAAACTAAAAACAATTCAGAACCAGGAATATACTCCCAGCGGAGAACTAAATTTGAATTAAACTGAACCTGTGAGAAATTAGGGTTATTAAAACTGTAATCATTTAATCCATCAGAGTTTTCATCAATATTATAAACTCCTTGGCTTAGACTAAGTTGATCATTAGAGTAAAGCTGAAAACGATCATTTAGACTTGTTGCAGTTGGATTGGTAACATATTTAATATCTTTATAAACGCCGCGCGAAACAAATGGTTGTCCGTAGTACTGAATTGATAGATTGGGATTTAACGTGTAATTTACTCTCAAAGACGCTTGAAAAGTTTGATTGTCAATCGTTCCCAAAACGTAACGAGTCTCATCGTTGTAAGAAACTTGAGTGATATATTGAGTTTTATTAGGTCGTGAGCTAAACTCCGGAGCTATTGAAATATTAAGTGCATTTGAGGGTTGATAATTTAATTCAGCTTCAATTTTAAAAAGAGAGGATTCATTTTCTTTCCACTGGGAAATAATAGCCCCGGTTCTAAAGTAGAATTCTTTTCTACTATCAGACCCAATAAAAAAATATTGCCAACCTGTTTTTGAAATACGCCACCTTGGACCCCCTCTTAATGTAGAATTGAAATAATTTACAGGTCTGTAGCCACCTCCCAAGTCAAGTGTCCAATTGTTTATAAAACGAATATCTGTATTCAAATCATACTGCGACCTGTTATGGTTTCCTCCAAAATCATGTTTAGAAAATTGCCCTATCTGAATACTAAAATCTCTAAAGACCATTACAGGCTTTATTATCCTGTATTCTAAATTGACAAATTGAGTTATGTCATCAGAATTCCTTAAAAAGCCTATATCGTTTAACTCAAGCTCTGGAGATACCCATTTAAATCCTGCATTATAATTCCAATACTTGCCTCCTACCTTTCCAAAATCAAAGCGTCCTCCAGTCCCTGTAAGAGAAGTTCTATTTGGATCTAGATTTAAATGACTAGCGTCTACTCTGTTGAACAAGTGTGTTAAGTTTTCTTGAGTAAGCTTAATCGATTCCTTACTACCTTTAACATGGCTAACTACCATGTTAGCATCAATATAATAGGACCTGTTTTTCCATTGGTGTTTAAAATCAATACCCCCCGAATATGCTGATTTTCTTAGTTCCGATGCATCATCATTCAAAGAGCGGTTTGTGGAAGTAAACATACTGCCTAAAAAAGTGTTTTTGTTATTAAAATCTTTTTGTATTCTACCAACAAAATAATTTGTAAAGGGCTCGGCTAGTTGTTTAGAAATAACTCCATTGTTATTAACAGTTGAAAATTCTTTAGAAGTCATACTTTCTAAAATTCCAATAGACCATCCGTTCTTAGTTTTTCCACTGAATTTTGCAGCACCTAAAATGGTAGTGTTTTTAGGTTGATCTACATACGTTTCGCCTGAAGTATTAGGGAAAAGTTGTGGACTTCTGCCTATACGTCTTGAAAAAAATAAATTGTTCCGATTTCCTGAAAATTGATAATTAAAAATATTTTTGTTTTCTACAAAAAAAGGGCGCTGTTCTCTATTAAAAACTTCAAAACCATCCAATGCTATTACAGCGGGATCTGCTTCGACCTGTCCAAAGTCTGGGTTAATAGTAACGTCAAGAGTTAAATCATTTGTAATTCCAAATTTTGCGTCCAAACCAGCATTTAAACTGTAATCTTTACCATCCAAATACGGGTTTCCTGTTTCAGCTTCATATTCACTTAACTTAATTACCGTAAAAGGCTGAATTTCAATCTGTTTTTGGGGTTTTATGTTTTGTAAACCATGAAGTTCACCAGCCTCGCTGACCCAACCAGCAGAGCCTACAGGAATCCTGTCCCATGCTGATAATTCGTTTTCTGCAAAATAATTGCGAATGATATTCAAACCCCAAACCTGATCTGAATCGCTATTAAAACGAAATTGACTTAGTGGAATCTTCATTTCTGCAGACCATCCATCGGCATCAATAAGTGCTTTAGTACTCCAAATAGGATTCCAACTATCATCAAAGCTTTGTCCGTTGTCGGTTATAATCTCATCGCCACGAACACCAGCGGCTGTTACAGTGAACAAAAAGGCTGTTCGAAGATCATGATAACTGTCAATTAATACATTAATTCTATCGCCTGCAAACCCATCTCTCCTAGAAAGCCGACTAGTGATAGTCGATGGTTGAGGATCAAATGCCTTTAAGGCTACATATAAATATTTTTGATCATACAAAACCTTGAATTTGGTTTGAACAGATGGATCAGTGTTTTCATCTGGATTAACTTCAATAAAATCTGTACCCCAATCAACAGATTTCCAAGCAGAGTCATTTAAAACCCCGTCAATAACAGGTGGGTTTTCTGCCATAATATCAGAGGTATAATAGATCTTAGGGGCAAGAAAAGACTGTCTTTGAGCCTCAAGTTGAAAGCTAAAAAAGATAGAGGTTAACATATAAAAAAGAAACTTCATGAAATTTGGATAATTGTGAATCAAAATGCTATGAAATGGCTACTTGATACCACAAAAAAAAACAATATTGTATTATATTCTATTAAATTATTTGTTAAACTTCCTTGCCAAAAATAATGTCTTACAAAATCTAATCTGGAATTAGGGTGTGATAAATAATCAAATTAGTAGAAAAGAAAACACATAATAGATTTTGTTAATAACAATTTATAATTGTAGATTTGCAAACTCTTTTTTAAGGAGAAATGTTTAATACAAAAAATAACAAGTGTGGATACATTAAGCTATAAAACAATATCAGCTAACAAAGCTACTGTTCAAAAAGAATGGGTTTTGGTTGATGCAGAAGGACAAACGCTAGGTCGTTTAGCTTCTAAAGTTGCAATACTATTAAGAGGTAAGCACAAAACTAATTTTACCCCTCACGTAGATTGTGGAGATAATGTTATTGTTATAAACTCAGAAAAAATTAATCTATCTGGAAACAAATGGAGTGAGAAATCTTACATACGTCACACTGGCTATCCAGGAGGTCAAAGATCACTAACTGCTACAGAATTATTTTCAAAAGATCCTGCTAGGTTAGTCGAAAAATCAGTAAAAGGGATGCTCCCTAAAAACAAATTAGGAGCTGCTTTATTCCGTAATCTAAACGTTGTTGTTGGAACTGAGCATTCTCATGAAGCGCAGAAGCCAAAATCAATCAATTTAAACGAAGTTAATTAATGGAAGTTATTCACAAAATTGGCCGTAGAAAAACGGCTGTAGCACGAGTTTACGTTTCTAAGGGAAAAGGAAATATCACCGTGAACAAAAAGGATATTAACACTTATTTTCCAACAGCAACTTTACAATACAAAGTAAATCAGCCGTTAGCACTGACTAACAATGAAGACAACTTTGATGTAAAAGTTAATGTATTTGGAGGAGGTGTTACAGGTCAAGCAGAAGCAGTTCGTTTAGCTTTATCTCGTGCAATGTGCGAATTAGATGAAGACAACAGAGGGATTCTGAAACCAGAAGGCTTATTAACTAGAGACCCAAGAATGGTTGAACGTAAGAAATTTGGTCAGAAAAAGGCCCGAAAGAAATTCCAGTTCTCTAAACGTTAATATATTATTTTTAAACCAGTTATTGTTGTCTATAGTGGGCCAGCCACTAAGACTTAGTTTAGCATCTAAATGCATTAAGCCACAAAGTCAAGCTAAGCATTGCTAATTAAACAGAACGTAAACTATTACAAAATGGCATTAGTAGAAGTAAAAGAATTATTAGACAGTGGTGTTCACTTTGGACACCTTACAAGGAAATGGGATCCTAACATGGCCCCATACATTTACATGGAGAGAAATGGTATTCACATCATAAACCTCTACAAAACTGCAGCAAAACTTGAAGAGGCCTCTGAAGCTCTATCAAAAATAGCTGCATCAGGCCGCAAAATTCTTTTTGTTGCTACCAAAAAACAAGCAAAAGACATCGTTTCAGAAAAGGCTGGCAATGTGAATATGCCTTATATTACTGAGCGCTGGCCTGGTGGAATGCTAACCAACTTTGTTACTATCCGTAAAGCTGTTAAGAAAATGGCTTCTATCGACAGGATGAAAAAAGACGGTACTTTTTTAACACTTTCTAAGAAAGAGCGTCTTCAGGTTGACCGTTTGAGAGCAAAACTTGAAAAGAATTTAGGTTCAATATCAGAAATGACTCGCCTTCCAGCTGCACTATTCGTTATAGATATCAAGCGGGAGCACATAGCAATAAAAGAGGCTCAAAAATTAAACATTCCAATTTTTGCAATGGTTGACACTAATTCAGATCCTAGACAAGTGGATTATGTGATCCCAGCTAATGACGATGCTTCTAAGTCGATCGAAAAAATTCTCACTAATGTAACTAACGGTATTGCTGAAGGTTTAGCTCAAAGAAAGGCAGAAAAAGATACCAAAGATGCTGAAAAGGCTGAAGCAGAAGCTCCTAAGGCTGAAAAGACTGAAGCAGAAGCTCCTAAGGCTGAAAAGACTGAAGCAGAAGCTCCCAAGGCTGAAAAAACAGTAGAAGCTCCTAAAGCTGAAAAGACTGAAGCAGAAGCTCCTAAAGCTGAAAAGACTGAAAAGACTGAAGCAAAAGCTACTAAAGCTGAAAAGACTGAAGCAGAAGCTCCTAAAGCTGAAAAGACTGAAGCAGAAGCTCCTAAAGCTGAAAAGACTGAAGCAGAAGCTCCTAAAGCAAAAAAAGCAACCAAGGCCAAGTCTACAAAGAAAACTGACAAGACAGCAAAAGCTGCTAAGAAAGAAAAAAAATAAAAAATAATTAAGTAATAATAAAGTCGTTAAGTTCTTCTCACGAAAAATTTTAACGACTTTTTTAAACTATTGGATCATGATAAAAATAACAGCTGCAGAAGTAAATAAGCTAAGGAAAGCAACCGGAGCAGGAATGATGGACTGTAAAAAAGCATTAGTTGAAGCGGAAGGTGACTTTGAAAAAGCTATTGACAACCTCAGAAAAAAAGGTCAAAAAGTAGCTGCAAATAGAGCTGACCGTGACTCTTCAGAAGGCGCTGCAGTAGCAAAAATTAATTCTGACAACACAGTAGGAGTTGCGATTGTTTTGGGTTGTGAAACGGATTTTGTTGGTAAAAATGAAAATTTTTTAGAGCTTGCTAGTCAATTTGGTGACATCGCTTTAACTCAAGATTCCAAAGAGTCTTTCTTAATGGCAGATTTTGGAGGGATGACTGTGGCAGAAAAGCTTATAGAACAAACAGGTGTTATTGGTGAAAAGTTAGACATTAAAGCTTTTGAAAAAGTACAAGCTCCATATGTGGGCTCTTACGTACACATCAACAAAATTGCGGCTGTGGTTGGTCTTTCTTCAAATGTTAATAACGCTGCTGTATTAGTTAAGGACCTTGCGATGCAAGTTGCCTCAATGGGTGCAACAACTCTTTCTTACAAGGATTTCGATGCTGAATTTATTGCCTCTGAAACAGAAGCTAGAATTGCGGTGATTGAAAAAGATAATATTGAGTTAGGACGTTTAGGAAAAACACTCAAAAATATTCCTCAGTATATTTCAATGGCACAGTTAACTGAAAATGCTTTATCCCAAGCTGAGGACGCTGCCAAAGCAGAACTGAAAGCAGAGGGCAAGCCGGAGCAAATCTGGGACAAAATATTACCAGGAAAAATGGAGCGTTTCATTTCTGATAATACTACGCTAGACCAGGAACAATGCTTGTTGGACCAAAACTTTATCAAGGATGATAAAGTAAAAGTTGCAAAATATGTTGCAAGTTACGGTGAAGTAGAAATTACTGAATTTAAGCGTGTGTCCTTAGGATAGATTTGTTTTATTAATCCAAAAAAAAGCCTCTATTATTGAGGCTTTTTTTTGGATTAATAAAAGTATATCACACACTATTTCTACAAAAAAATATGAAACAAGTGAGAGTTTGTATAGAATTCATAGTGTTTACTATTTTTGGATTTAAGATATTGTTTATATTTGTGTTACATTCAATATATATATGACTTACAAAAGAATTTTACTCAAACTGTCTGGAGAGGCCCTTATGGGAAACCAAAACTATGGAATTGATCCAGATCGCTTGTCAGACTATGCTGGTGAAATTAAACAACTGACAAATCAAGGAGTTCAAGTTGCAATTGTCATTGGAGGTGGCAATATTTTTAGAGGAGTTTCTGGTGCCAGTAACGGTATGGACCGTGTGCAAGGAGATCATATGGGGATGCTTGCGACTGTAATTAATGGATTGGCTTTGCAAAGCGCATTAGAAAATTCTGGCATTCCAACACGTCTACAATCCGCTATAGAAATTAATGAAGTTGCTGAACCATTTATCCGACGTCGCGCTATTCGACATTTAGAAAAAGGACGTGTTGTTATTTTTGGTGGCGGCACAGGAAATCCATATTTCACAACAGATTCAGCAGCTGTTTTAAGAGCTATTGAAATTGAAGCTGATGTTATCCTAAAGGGAACACGTGTTGATGGTATATACAGTGCAGACCCCGAAAAAGACAAAAGTGCTGTTAAATTTGACACTATTAGTTTCAAAGATGTGCTTCAAAAAGGCTTAAAAGTAATGGATACTACCGCCTTTACATTGAGCCAAGAAAACGATTTACCTATTATTGTGTTTGACATGAATACTAACGGTAACCTTCTTAAAATCGTAGCTGGTGATACCATTGGAACTACAGTGAGTTAATAAAAATAAAATATTTAAAGCGTTTAAAATGAACGAAGAAATAGATTTTATATTAGAAAGCACAAAAGAATTAATGGTAAATGCGTTAAAGCATTTAGAAAAACAATTTGTAAATATCCGTGCAGGAAAAGCAAGTCCAGCCATGTTGGGCAGTGTAATGGTTGATTATTATGGATCCCAGACCCCACTAGCTCAAGTTGCGAATATAAACACCCCTGATGGCAGAACAATAACTGTTCAGCCGTGGGAAAAAGGAATGTTACAAGAGATAGAACGTTCAATAATGATTGCTAACTTAGGCTTTAATCCAATGAATAATGGTGAAACAATCATCATTAGCGTCCCCCCCTTGACTGAGGAGCGCCGCCGTGAGCTAGCTAAACAAGCTAAGTCTGAGGTTGAAGAGGCAAAAATCTCAATTCGATCTGCAAGAAAAGATGCTAATTCAGATATTAAAAAATCTGAAGATACATCCGAAGATGTTCAAAAAAATGCAGAAATGGACGTACAGCTACTCACAGATGTGCACGTTAAAAAAGCTGATGACCTTTATACTGCTAAAGAAAAAGAGATCCTTACCGTTTAGTTTTTTAACTTTTCTTTATGGGAAGTTGACTAATTAATCTTCATGTTTTAAATTCATTTTATTTAATTTAGCGACATTAAAAATTGCTATGTTTAAACTCTTTTCAAGTGGGTTTTGGGAGACGATCGCAAGACTTATTCTTAGGAATCGATTTATAATTTTATTTCTAGTCGTACTTACAACCGGATTCTTTGGTTTGCAGTGGAATAAGATGCGATTTACATATACTGAAGCTAACTTACTCCCAGACGATCACCCCATCAACATAGAGTATAATAACTTCTTAGACATCTTTGGTGAGGAAGGCAACCTAATAGTCATGGGCGTTAAAGACAGTACCTTGTTAACCGTTAATAAATTAAATGCCTGGAATAATTTTTCAAAAAGCTTTAATGACCACCCTAGTGTAGAAGTTGTTATTGCTATCAAGGATCTCCAGAAACTTGTAAAAAACAAATCAAAAAAACAATTTGACCTTGTTCCTTTTATTGTAGACTCTGTACAATCTCAGTTCGAATTAAATAAACTTAAAAAAGCTTTATTTGAGCAATATCCCTTTTACGACAATATTTTGTTCAATAAAGATTCCGAAGCGATTAGAAGCGCTATATACCTAGAAAAATCAATTGTTAATACCCCGGATCGAAAAGCATTTGTAACGGAACAACTAGTTCCAAGAGTAAAAGAGTTTGAAGATAAATATAATATTGATGTTAGAGTATCAGGAATGCCCTATGTGCGTACCCTTAACTCTCAAAATATTGTAGATGAGATTAGCGTGTTTATATTAGCTGCTATTCTGGTTACTTCACTTATTTTCTTTTTATTTTTCAGATCATATAGAGCTACTTTTATATCTATGACTGTTGTTATTATTGGGGTGATGTGGACCTTTGGAATCCTAGGACTCCTAGAGTATGAAATAACAGCGCTTACAGCCTTAATACCTCCTTTAATCATTGTTATTGGAATCCCAAACTGTATTTTCTTGATTAATAAATACCAACATGAAGTCAATAAACATGGTAACAAAGCAAAGTCACTTCAGCGTGTCATTTCTAAAGTTGGAAACGCGACCTTAATGACAAATGTAACTACTGCTTCTGGTTTTGCAACTTTTATTATAACTCAAAGTAAATTACTTACCGAATTTGGTATCGTAGCTTCTCTTAGTATTATAGCTATTTTTCTGCTATGTTTATTTATTATCCCCATCATTTATAGTTTTATGCCGATCCCAAAAGAAAAGCATTTAGAACACTTGAACAAGCGTTGGATTAATCAATTAGGGGATTGGATCGACCGAACGGTTAAACACCACAATATTGCTATTTACTCGGCAGCTGTGATCTTACTTGCTATTAGCATAATTGGAATCTTTCAAATAAAAGCTACTGGAAGCCTGATTGAAGATATGCCAAAAAAAGCAGAGTTCTATAGTGATATAGAGTTTTATGAAAGTGAATTTAATGGTGTGATGCCACTTGAAATTTTAGTTGATACAAAGCGTAAAAAAGGGGTAATGAAACTATCGACTTTAAAGCGAATGAGTGCACTAGAAAACTTAATAGTTGAAATTCCAGAACTTTCAAAACCAATATCGGTAGTTAGCTTGGTTAAATATTCTAAACAAGCCTATTATAATGGGAACCCTAAATATTTTCAACTGCCAACAGCGCAAGAAAATAACTTCATTATGTCTTATGCAAAAAATGCATCTCCAGATATAGATTTGCTAAAAAACTTTGTGGATAGCACAGGGCGTTATGCGCGTATCACATCCTTCATGAAGGATACTGGGATTGATAAAATGGAGCGTATTGAGGAAGATCTTATTACTGAAATTGATAAGTTATTTCCTAAAGATAAATATAATGTATCTATTACGGGTAAAGCATATTTATTTCAAAAAGGAACAAAATATTTAGTTCGAAACTTAATCTTATCTTTAGCTTTAGCTATCTTTTTGATTTCACTTTTTATGGCTTACATGTTTCGTTCACTTAGAATGATTATTATTTCTTTAATCCCTAACCTACTACCGCTGCTAATTACTGCAGGAATGATGGGGTACTTTGGAGTTCCAATAAAACCTTCTACGATATTAGTTTTCAGTATTGCTTTCGGAATTTCTGTAGACGATACTATTCACTTTTTAGCTAAATACCGACAGGAACTGCTAGTAAACCAATGGGCGATTAAGAAATCTGTATTCGCTGCGCTTAGAGAAACTGGGGTCAGTATGTTCTATACTTCGATTGTCTTATTCTTTGGGTTTTCGGTTTTCGTTACATCTAATTTTGGAGGTACTGTAGCGCTAGGTGTCTTGATTTCTGCAACACTTTTACTGGCAATGCTAGCTAACTTATTACTGTTGCCTTGCCTACTACTTTCTCTCGAGCGAAGCATAGCTAATAAAAAAATATTAAAAAAACCTGCTTTAAATATTATACCTGACGAGGAGTCACTTCAAGAAGAAGAGAACAGAGGGTTATAATTTAGCTTAAAATTTTATATTTGCATTATCAAAAATTGTACTTATGACAATCACCACTATTGCACATTTATTAACTCAAGAGCTAAAACACACCAATATTGAACTAAAAGGATGGGTTCGAACGTTTAGAGCAAACCGTTTCATTGCGCTGAATGATGGGTCTTGTCTTCAAAATATTCAGTGTGTTGTAGATTTTGAAATTATGGATGAGAGATTGCTAAAACGTATTACAACTGGTGCAGCCCTGCATATCAAAGGGAGCTTGGTCGAAAGTCAGGGCAAGGGACAATCGGTTGAGGTTCAAGTAAGTTCTATAGAAATCTTAGGTGACGCTGACCCTGAAGAAGTTTCTAAAACTATTTTACAGCCAAAACGCCATTCCTTAGAACTATTAAGAGAGCAATCACATTTACGTGTAAGAACTAATACGTTTAGTGCTGTTATGCGACTTCGGTCTTCTCTCTCTTTTGCGATTCACTCATACTTTAATAAAAATGGATTTTATTATATGCATGCGCCAATAGTTACTGGAAGTGATGCTGAAGGGGCTGGTGAAATGTTTAGGGTAACGACCTTGGACCCTAAAAATCCCCCGCTGAATGAGGAAGGAATAGTTGATTACTCAAAAGATTTTTTTGGAAAGGAAACCAATCTAACTGTTTCGGGTCAACTTGAAGCGGAGGCTTATGCTATGGCGCTTGGTAAGGTCTACACTTTTGGCCCAACATTTAGAGCTGAAAACTCAAATACTTCTCGACATTTGGCAGAGTTTTGGATGATTGAACCCGAAGTTGCTTTCATGGATTTAGCAGGTAATATGGATTTAGCTGAAGATTTCATGAAATACGTAATCAGCTATATATTAAATCACAACAAAGAGGACCTTGCTTTTTTAGAACAACGTTTGGAGCAAGAGGACAAATCTAAGCCTCAAAATGAACGTTCAACTATGTCTCTTACAGAAAAACTTCGCTTTGTTGTCGATAACAACTTTAAAAGAGTGAGTTATACAGAAGCTATTGAAATTTTACGGGGTTCTAAACCGAATAAAAAGAAGAAATTTAAATATATAATCGATGAGTGGGGTGCTGATTTACAAAGTGAACACGAACGTTATTTAGTAGAGAAGCATTTTAAATGTCCCGTTATCTTATTTGATTACCCTGCTAAAATTAAAGCCTTTTATATGCGCTTAAATGAAGATGGAAAAACAGTTCGAGCTATGGATATTTTATTTCCAGGGATTGGAGAAATTGTTGGGGGGTCTCAGCGAGAAGAACGCTTAGATGTTTTAAAAGACAAAATGGCAGAATTAAATATTCCTGAAGAAGATCTTTGGTGGTATTTAGATTTACGAAAGTACGGAACGGCTGTGCATTCTGGATTTGGTCTAGGATTTGAAAGACTGGTCATGTTCGCCACAGGAATGGGAAATATTAGAGATGTGATTCCTTTCCCTCGAACCCCTCTTAATGCAGAGTTTTAAAACAATAGTGCATGATACTTCCTCTGTAATCTTTTTTTCTTATTTTTATAAAGGCCCAAAAAACAAGCAATAAATTGAATTTAAATTCAAGAAACCATTGATGCTTAAGCAATTCCTACAATATAAGTTATCCCAAAAACTGTCTCCTCAGCAGATTCAGCTAATGAAACTCATTGAGCTCCCTACTCAAGCCTTTGAGCAACGCTTAAAACAAGAACTTGAAGAAAACCCAGCACTTGAAAGCGGTAAGGAGCAAGAAGACAATTATGAAGATGAGTTTCAAACAAATGACATGGACGGCCAAGAAATAAGTGCTGAGGACATAAACCTGGATGATTACCTTAGTGATGATGAAATTCCAGAATATCGGCTGAACACTAACAACCACAGTGTAGATGATGAGCAAAAAACAATGCCTTTTGCTTCAGGTAGCTCCTTTACTCAGCTTCTTATAAATCAACTAAATACATTTTCTTTAGATAAAGATCAATACAAAATTGCTGAATTTTTGATTGGTAGCATTGACGATAGTGGATATATTCGCCGCCCACTGTTGGACATTATGGATGATCTTGCATTCACTCAGAATTTTTTTACTGATGAAAAGACAATTGAATCTGCCTTAAAAATAGTTCACCAGTTAGATCCTGCTGGGGTTGGTGCCAGAAATCTTCAAGAATGTTTAGCTCTTCAATTACTCCGTAAAACGCAAACTGCAAATACAAGTCTTGCAAAGGATATTATCAACTCTGGTTTTGATCAGTTTACTAAAAAGCATTATCAAAAACTAATACAGAAGTTTGATGTAACAGAACTACAGCTACGTGACGCAGTTTTAGAAATCGAACGCTTAAATCCGAAGCCAGGAAGCTCTTTTTCTAACAATACACGCTCTATTGAACACGTCGTTCCTGATTTTACAATTAGTATTGTTGAAGGAGAATTAGAATTAACACTCAATGGCAGAAATGCTCCTGAGTTACATGTTTCTCAACCCTATAACGAAATGCTTAAAGGCTATAAAGCCTCAAAAGAAAAAACAAAATCTCAAAAAGAAGCAGTCTTATTTATAAAACAAAAATTAGATGCTGCCAAATGGTTTATAGATGCCATAAAACAGCGGCAACAAACACTTTTTGTTACAATGAGTACTATTATGTACTATCAAGAAAATTATTTCTTAACAGGAGATGAGCAGCAACTAAGGCCTATGATTTTAAAAGACGTTGCAGATAAAATAGAAATGGATATTTCAACAGTCTCAAGGGTTGCTAATAGTAAATATGTAGATACTCCTTACGGAACTAAATTAATTAAAGAATTTTTTAGTGAGTCTATGACTAATGATAAAGGTGAGGAAGTTTCAACTAGAGAGATAAAAAGTATCTTAGAAACAATCATTGGAGAAGAAAACAAGAAAAAACCGCTTACTGACGAAAAATTAGCTCTTCTTTTAAAAGAAAAAGGTTATCCAATAGCAAGAAGAACTATTGCTAAATATCGCGAACAATTAGACCTTCCTGTTGCAAGGCTTCGGAAGGAAATTTAAGCACTATACCTTCTTAATTACATTGGTAACGATGCCCCATATTACAAAGTCATTCGCCTCCGTGATTTTTATGGCTTGGTAGTTTTTATTTTCTGGCTGTAACCAAACTTCGTCATTTTTAACCCGGAGTCGCTTAACTGTGAATTCTCCGTCTAAAAAGCAAACAGCTATTTTATTGTGAGCTGGAGAGAGGCTCCTATCTATCACTAAAAGATCATTGTCATTAAGTCCTGCGTCAATCATTGATTGCCCGCTAACACGTGCAAAGAAAGTGGCTTCTTTATTTTTGATAAGCTCACTGTCTAGCGACAAACGCTCCTGCTTAAAGTCCTCCGCTGGCGAAGGAAACCCTGCAGAGATTCCGGTGTTAAAATAGACTGCCCCTAGCGTATTGAAGTTTTCAGGGGTAAAAAAAGTGAGAGGGGTTGTGGTTTTTATAGACATCGTACAGTTATTATATCTTTTAAATTAGTTGTATAATGAGGAGATAGGTGTTCTTGACGCATTTTCCAAGTGCGCTTTAAATCTTGATTGCCTAGTTTTAACTTTGGCGCATGATACTTTTTATTAATGAAATCAATCGCCCGCATCAACGGTAAGTGCTTTGGGTGTTCACTATTGAATAATTGTATTTGGTGGTTATTTGTTGGAACAATACCCGTAAGGATAACCCCCGCTTTTTTATATTGAATTCCTTTTTTATAAATAGAGGCTACTGCTTTTACTGCATTCGCGCTTAGGGTTAAACTAGAATTGGTTGGAAACGAAATATTAACCATAACACTTGCTCGGTGCTGTTCTGAATTTTTTTTATGATAATCACTTCGCAAAAAAATAAGCATCATGTGACAGCTGGACCCTTGCCTTCGAAGTTTTTCGGCTCCACTACAAGCAAAAGTTGAAATGCGTTCCTTAAGATCTTCCAGATCTTTTATCGTAGATTCGAAGCTTCTAGTTGTTGCAATTGCACGTTTATTCTTAATCGTTTCTGGGCCTATTTTAGAAATTCCTTCTAAATCTTTCTTTAATTTCCACTCTGTAATTGAAAAAGTCTTACGCACCCACATATCAGAGAGTTGAACAAAATCATAAGCCGTTTTGCATTGCCTGGCAGAAAGCCGCTTGTTCAAAGACGGCCCTATACCCCAAACATCTTTAAGCTGGGTCCACTTCAAGGCTTTAATACGTTTCTCTTCGGTATCAATTATATAAACTCCTCCTGTTTCTTTTGGAAATTTACGGGCAATCTTATTCGCTACTTTACTCAAGGCTTTAGTCGGAGCAACCCCAACACAAGTGGGAATACCTGTCCATTTTAGGATGCGTTGTCGCATCTGTGTTCCATACTGATGAAGATTATAATCCTCAAAGCCGTTTAGCTGTAAAAAAGCTTCATCAATACTGTAGACTTCTACATCAGGTGAGAATTGTTCTAGAATTCGCATTACTCTACTACTCATATCGCCATAAAGCGCGTAATTAGACGAAAATAACTGAATATTATTGGCTCTAAAAAACTCTTTATACTTAAAAGCAGGTGCGCCCATGGGTAACCCTAGTGCCTTCGCCTCATCACTTCGCGCAATAACGCAGCCATCATTGTTCGATAAAATAGCGATCGGTTTTTGGCGTAAGGCAGGGTTAAAAACCCGCTCACAAGAAGCGTAGAAGTTATTACAATCAACAAGAGCAAACATGGTATAAAGGTAGCGTATTTGTCGTCTGACTAAAATAAAAATACTCACTATTTTTATGCTATTTACTCTTTTTTCATAAATAAAATTCTGCATTATTTTTAATAGATTGTTAATTGAGGTGTCAATCGTATTTCTATATTTGTAAAATAAATTTGACTAAATGAAATATCGAAATTATGAAAAATAGACTCTATTTATTACTGTTTATTGCGAGTGTATTCTTGCATAAAAACACATCAGCTCAAGACATTGCGAAAGGACAAGCATTAGATTCTATAACGATTACTTCAGCTAGAATTGAACTTCCTTTTAAAGAAAACTCACGAACTATTACAGTTATTTCGTCAAAGGACATACTAGAAAGCCCAGCAACTAATTTAGCGGAACTCCTTCAACAAGAGGCAGGAATCGACGTCAGGCGTCAAGGAATCAATGGTATGCAGTCTGATTTATATATTCGTGGTGGAAGTTTTGATCAAACATTACTTTTGGTCGATGGCATCAAGGTCGAAGACCCTCAAACTGGCCACCACACATTAAATATGGCGCTACCACTAGAGGTAATCGAGCGGGTTGAAATCATAAAAGGGCCTGCGGCACGTGTTTTTGGACAAAATGCCTTTACAGGAGCGATTAATATTGTTACTAAATCCAATACTGATCGTATAAATTCCGTAGGCTATAAGCTAGGGTCTTACAAACAGCAGCAAGTGTCGGGAACCCTAGGAGCGCAGCTAGGTGGCTCTAGCGTTATAGGGCACGCTTCTCTCAATACTTCAGATGGTTACCGATATAATACTGATTTTGAAAATCAAAATTATTTTATAAAAGGCCGATTCAACACTAATGCAAATCCTGTAGAAATGATTGGTTATTTTGCTGAACGAAAATTTGGAGCTAATCAATTTTACGTGGTCGATGCACCTGATCAATATGAAGAAACTCAAAGTAGTCTTGTAGGGATGTCTACAAGATTTGAAACTGAAAAATTAAAGATCACACCTCGAGCTTATTGGAAGCGAAATCAAGACATGTACTTATATATTCGCGAAAGCCCTGAGGTTTATAGAAACTTACATATTTCAAACAAAGTCGGGATGCAGGTTAATGCTTCGTATTCTTCCAGCGCAGGAATTAGTGGATTTGGAATAGATGTGGCAAAGGTGTTTATGGCCAGTACTAATTTGGGAGAGCGAGACCGATTAATGGCTAATTTGTTTGTTGAACATCGATTTTCTGTCGCTAACAATTCCTTAGATATTACTCCAGGGATTTCCGTAAACTATTTTTCGGACTTTAAATTTCATGCCTTTCCAGGTGTCGACGTGGGATACACTATTAATGACAAACTTAAGGCTTATGCTAATATTGGTTACACATATAGAGTGCCAACATATACAGACTTATATTATGTAGGAGCAAGTGACTTAGGAAACGAAAATTTATCACCTGAGAAAGCACTTTCTGAAGAAATTGGATTAAAATATTTCGGAATAAACTTTAATGCTTACGTTGCAATCTTTAACAGATCCTCTGACAACTTAATTGATTATACTAGAGAAAATGAAGACGATAAATGGGAAGCCACAAACTTAAAGAGCTTGAACTCCACGGGGGCAGAATTAAATTTGTCTTCACATTTTAAGTCTGGGCTGTACCCTCAAAATATTAGTTTAGGCTATACATATTTAGATGAAAACCTAAATGACGTAAAGGCTGCCTACTCTAAGTATGTTATCAATTCATTGACGCATCATTTCACGGCGACGGTTAGATCCCAGTTTATGAAAAACGTGTCGCAAAGTATTGTCTATAAATTTGCAGAACGATCGTCTGGAACTAGCTACAGTGTAGTAGATGTACAAGCTACTTTAGCTGTTTCAGATCTTGAACTATCAATTATTGGAAATAATATTTTCAATGCTGAATATATTGAAACAGGATTGGTCCCAATGCCTAAAGGAAATGTCTTGGTAGGAGTTAAATATTCGTTCTAAATATAAAAATGGATTAGTTGATAAGTGTATTTACTTTGTCGTAAACCAGGTGTGACTCCCAGCCCCTATAGATTAGGTAATCCGCTAGTTTTTTCTTTCTTTTGAACGGATTTGTTTCGGTCAAGTTTCGGGCTTTTTTTTCAGCTAGTTCATGAAATGTGTGCGTATAGTCTTCAGGATCAATTTCTGCCAGGGCGGTTTTGATAATATACTTAGAAATCTGGCGTTGTTTGAGCTCTAAAGTCAAGCGAACTTTTCCCCATTTTTTTATGCTAAATTTTCCTCTAACATAGGCTTTAGCAAAGCGCTCTTCATTTAGGTAATTGTTTTGAATTAAATCTACAATAATCTGTTCAATAGCCTTCGGAATCATGCGCATTTGTGTGAGTTTCTGTTCTACTTCTTTATGGCAACGATCCTGATAAGCGCAATATTTTTGAAGTTTAACCAGAGCCTCTTTAATAGTGTAGGTTTTTTTAGCTTGATACATTATCAAAACGTATATGTAATCGCCGCAATAAAATTAGTTCCGGGAGATGTAATTCCAGACGAATATGTTCTGTAGCGTTGATTTGTTATGTTTTCTAAGGTACCTACAAAAGAAACTGAGCTGTTTAAATCAAATCGTGTTCTGGCATTAAGTGTATGCCAAGAAGGCGCATACGGATTGCCATCGCTGTCTAGGGCAAATAAATAGTTCGCTAACTCATTCGAAATATCTGAGTTTCCTAAAGTCGCATTATAGCTTATAAAACCGTCGACATGCAACTTATTGTGTTTCCAAATCAAATGTGTACTTCCAAATGCAGGTGCTACATGGCGTACTGGCAACTCTATTCCTGATGCATCTTGTTGCACACCCTGAACATAACTATACTGTGAGGTTAACTTTAATTCATTTGATAAGCGAACTTTTATTCCCGCTTCAAATCCGTAAATCCTAGACTTAGATGCATTTTGAATTGCATGTATCTCACTTAATTCGTTATCATATAATATCTCTGTTTGTCCATTTACTGTAAAAGGCTTGCGGACTAGCGCATCTTTTAAGTGAGTATAATATACAGAGCAGTCTAAAGAAATAAAGTCTGAAAATTTCATATTTAGACCAAGTTCAGCACTGTAAGCATATTCTGGCTTTAGATTCCGATTAGGGACTACTACTAGGCCATTTTGTGAGTCAAATACCTTCCCAATATCGTCGATGTTTGGTGCCCTAAAAGCTGTTGTTGTATTTAACTTCCAGATAATACTAGGGCTAGGGCTCCAACTTAAGCCTAGATTGCCTGTTATCGCACTGGTTTCCAAGCTAGCGTTATCAAATGGAGGAATATAAAATGAGTTGTTTGCTGTTAAGTCAGCGTCAATAATTACATAGTTATATCTTATTCCTGACTGAACTGTTAAGTTTGTGTTTGGTTTATATTTGTGGCTTAAATATAAGGCCATAGTTTCCCATTGAGATCGATCAGGAAAGCGAGAAGCAATCAGTCCTAAAGCATCTGAAGCAATACTTTGTGAGCGAGCTTCGGATCGCACTTTATTATATATATACTCTGCACCATAAAAAAAATTAGATTTATCAGTTATTCTTTTGCTTAAATCGATATTAAATGAAAGGGCGTCTACGTTCTCCTTATTAATTTTTCTATTGTCAGAATTGAATTTTCTATTAATCCGACTCTCTTTAAAGTTTTGATATGCAGATGATATTTTTAATTTATCGAACCACCTTGAACTGTCACTAAATTTAGTCATTAAAATATTTGCTAAAAACCAATCCTGTGGGCCATAGCTCCACTCAGCATATTTTAAAACTCCGTCATTATCAAAAGTTGATAACCGATCATATCTTGGATAGTCTGATGTCGTTGAGTAATGTAGTCCAAAATCAAACTGAATATTATTACTTAGTTTATATATTACTTTTTGAGCGAGATGTATTTGATTAAAGTTAGTAAACTTCTGTATTCTTGGAGTTGTATTAGGGGTCATCATGTCTTGGCCATTAAGAGGCTCGCTGTAATAAGAGCTTAAATAATCTTCAGGACCGTACTTTCCCATTTTTAAATCTCCAAAATCAGAGACACTAACACTACTATGAAAACCCCATTTCCGAAAACCTAAATTAAAATCTAAATGAGCTGTCTTTTCGTTATTTGCAGAAGAATAGCGTATTGTACTTCGCGATGTTAAATTAGGCTGCAAAGTGTTTGATAGCTTCGGTGTCGTAGTGTAAAAATTCATTACGCCTCCAATTGCATCACTGCCGTAAATAACGGATCCAGAGCCTAATATAACTTCTGTTTTTTCGACGTTAAAAGGGTCTATTGAGATTATATTTTGAACATTTCCACTTCTAAAGATTGCATTATTAAGTCGAACACCATCAATGGTAATTAAAAGCCTATTTGTAGAAAACCCTCTAATCATTGGGCTTCCTCCTCCTAATTGGCTTTTTTGAACAAAGACACTACCACTATTGAGCAACAAGTCTGCACTTGTTTGTGGGTTAGAAAACTGGACATCGTTTGAATTTATACTAATAACGCTATGGGGAACTTCTTTTTTAATTTGTGCAAACTTGGATGCTGATATGACAACTTCATTTAAGTTTGTTGATTTGGGTGAAAGAAAAACCGTGTCTTGAACCAATGATTTCCGAATTAAAATTTTGTTGTAGGATGGGTGGTCAAAATAAATTTTCTCAAAGGCTGTAAATTTTGTTACTTCAATATGTCCGTCAAAGTCTGATAATGAAGACTTGGTCTTTAAATAATTGAAAGCTACAGCGCCTAGGATTGGATCCTTACTTAATTTATCAACGACTACAACTTGTTGAGCAGAACTCGTAAAAAATAGAAGTATAAGAAATTTGAAAAGATGATTAGTCATATTTAACTATAAACTTGGCTTAAGATTGTCAATGATTTAGGTGTTCTAAAGCCCTGTAAATGTAATTTAAAATACACTAAAATCATATTGAGAAGCTCTTGCTTTTGGCTAGAACTTAGTTCAATTGTCAAATTAGTATCAAATTTAGTGCCTAAAAAAGGTTTTAACAAACCTAAATTTTTATCTGTAATACAATACTGCTGGGGGTGAGCTTGAAATTTACCCTCTTGCAAATTAAAATATGGCAATTCGCTGTTTTGAATATCTGGGTTAAATCCCAAAAATTTGGTTAATCCCATTAAAAATTGATGGTGAAATGTGCTAATGTTTTCTATGGTATCAAACCACAGTAAGGTTGTTTCTATATATTCAAATAAAGAAAGATTAGCTTCTTCTTCGTTTAAAATCATTGATAGTATTTCAGAGAGAAATAACAAAACTGTCGATTTAAAAACATTTGTGTGCAGTGAATCGTAAGGTTTATACAATCTAACTTCTTTAAAATAATGTAAACTTCTAGAATCTTTGTGGTCAGCTTCTATTTCTAGCAAAGATAAAAGCTGAAAATAAGCAGGTCTAATCTTAACTTTTTTAGATTTTAGTGCATTTTTTATCAAATAACTTTTAATACCTAAAGATGCAGTATAGCATTTAACAATTAGGTCACTGTCATTATATTTTATTTTTGATATAACAATTGCTTTTGTAGATACTACCATTAGCGTACGATCATTATTTTGGAAACTTTGGTTTCAAATGTATCAAAATCAGAAAAAAGCACCACATAAACTCCTGAAGACACATTGTTATTTGCTAAATTTTTACCATTCCAATACGCTGTTCCTCCATCAATTTCTAAATTATAGCCTCTATGTCTTAGATTTACATTTGACTGAGCTTCCGCGACAAGATTTCCTTCAATATCTGTGATTTTAATATTAATATTTTCGCTAATATTTTTAATCTTAACCTTATCTTCTAAAATATTAAAATCTGGCCGGACAGGGTTTGGGTATATATAAACATCCTTTAGAGAAGAACTTGTACTAGAACCTCCAGTGTTAAAGGCAACTAATCCTCTACTCGTTCCAAAGTAAACTACTCCATTCTCTGAATCTAAAGCCATGTCGTTAACTCCGTTTGAAGGTAGCGGAGAGTTTTCTTTTGTAAACTGATAAATAGTCTTTTGACCACTTGCAGAAAGATAAAATACTCCAGCATCAGCCGTAGAAACCCACTTATTATTGGATCCATCCACAATGATGTCTGTTATGAATTGTTGTGCCAAAAGTTCTTTAGGAAGACCATCCTCAATAATAATTATTGGTTCTGTTCTTACAGAATTATTACTGAAAAAATTTGAAGTGTTATAAAGTACTCTAAGACCTCTATAAGTCCCAATCCATAATACATTGTTTTTATCTACTGCAAGTGATTTTATAGCTGTTGTGGGCAGGTTCGCCACATCTTCGTCTGAAATATTTTTTAATAACATCCCTGACTCATTGAAACCTATTAAGCCTTTGTTGTAAGATCCAATCCACTTTGTCTGGCCGGAGCCAGTTACTACTTCACTAAACCCAAGCTCTTCATCTATGGGGTCTGAAATAACGTTAGAGAAGTCATAAGATGTCCAGCTTAAATTAGAAGGGTTAAATTTCTTCAAAGCATTATCAACCTTGGAATTCAAAACCCATAAATTACCATTACCATCAAAAGTAGATCCTGATATACGTATACTTTTATAATTAGGGCTCCCCGGTAAAACCAAAGACTCTAAAGCGCTGTTACTGTCGTCTAAAACAGTAATAGATTCCTCTTTCTGAAAATTTAAAAGTCCGTGAGCAAAAGAGCTAATAAAAACTTGACCAGGGTTTAGAGGATTAATTGATATGGCATTTAGATTTGAAACTGTTTTATTTGTTGCTTGTTGAATGCTGTCATAGGTTGTATTGTGCCAGTTCATATCTACATAATTACTGATCCCGTAATTACGGGATGGAGATGGGTTAAAAAATATTGAATATTCCCCATAGGTAACCCATAAATTACCGTATCCGTAAGTTAACGAAAAGGCTGCATTTCTTAAGGGTCCTTCAGGATGAATTTCTTCATATCCGTAAACTGCTAATGGGTCTGGCCTAATAATACCATAATTCTTAGTCCCAATATATACATCTGCACCAGTTATCAATGCGCAAGTAAAGAATGTATCTAGCTCTGTAGGAAGAGAATATGTGTCAATCAAATTGAAGCCTGGTCCATATTGATACACTTTTGAATTAGTAGTCACCAAAAGTTTTGTCTCAGATGTATTTAGTTCTACCACTGGTTGTGGAAAATTAAATAATGTATTTAGGGCTGTTCCGTTAATTTCAAAAATGGTATTAGATAAATTTACAGCGTATATGCTGGATGCCGAAGCGAGAACTGCAGTGAAATCTCCAGAAACAATTGTACCCCACAACTGAAAATCTGTTAAATTTGAATTAGAAAGGCTGGCTTTCTTTATTCCATTGTTTAAGCCACACGCAGCATAAATTTCATTATTTAAAATAGCTGTTTGATTCACTCGTATTTGACTTCCATTTGATCCAATATAATAGGTGTCTCCAAATTCTAAACCCTCAAGACTATAAACTGAAATCCCATAATCAGTAGCTATGTAAATTAGAGAGTTAAATTCGTTAAAGTGATTTATCTTCTTCTGAGACGGCGGAATTGTTACTTTATTAATAATATCCACAACTTTAAGTATTTCTTGGTCAGTCTCACTGTAAATTTCAATTAGGCCGTTTTCATATCCTATTAAAAGAAGTTGATATTCATAACTATAATGTAACGTGGAAATTAGTTCTCCTGAAAGCCCGTTAACCGTAGTGATTGTATTCAGCTGATTTGTTTGAGTATCATAAGAGAATAAAGCATTTTCAGATGCAGCGTAAAATTTATTTTCTGCTTCAACTACTTTTTTAATATTTAAAAATGAAAAATGTCCTTTCCAATTGGTGTCATAATTTTGACCACACAGAAAAGTAGAAAAAGAAAAAATAAGGATAAAAAAAGGTGTCTTCACGCAATACTAATTAATTTCAAATATATTTATTAGTAACGAGAAAATAAGCCATTATTATATATAAACAGAAAAGCTTTCAATTAATGAAAGCTTTTCTGAAGTAAGACTAGGATATTTTAAACAACTCCTTGAGCTAACATAGCGTCTGCAACTTTTACAAAGCCAGCAATGTTCGCTCCTTTCACGTAATCGATATAACCTGTCTTTTCATCCTTACCATATTTAATACAAGCATCATGGATATTTGACATAATATCTTTTAATTTCTCATCAACTTCAGCTCTTGTCCAATTATATCGTAGTGAGTTTTGAGTCATTTCCAAGCCTGAAGTTGCAACTCCGCCAGCATTAGATGCCTTTCCTGGTGCAAATAAAATCTTGGCTTTATGAAATTTGTAGATTGCTTCTTTTGTAGAAGGCATATTAGCTCCTTCACTAACACATATACATCCGTTTTTTAGCAATAGGTCAGCATCCTTACCATGAAGTTCATTTTGTGTGGCACAGGGCAAAGCCACATCACACTTAACTTCCCAGGGAGTTTTATTAGCCACGAACTTTGCGCTTGGATATTTAACAACATACTCGCTGATTCGACCTCTTTTAATATTTTTAAGTTCCATTACAAAAGCAAGCTTGCTTTCATTAATCCCATCAGGATCTACAATATAGCCTGAGGAGTCGGACAATGTAATCACTTTACCTCCAAGTTGATTAGTTTTTTCAGCTGCATATTGAGCAACATTCCCGGATCCAGAAATAACTACTGTTTTTCCTTTAAAACTATCTCCATTTGATTGCAACATTTTTTCTGCAAAATACACATTTCCATACCCTGTAGCTTCGGGACGTATCAGAGAGCCCCCCCATGTCATCCCCTTTCCAGTAAGAACTCCGGTGAATTCGTTTTTTAATTTTTTATACATTCCAAAAAGGAATCCTATTTCGCGCCCCCCTACTCCGATATCTCCAGCAGGAATATCAGTGTTAGGACCTATGTGTCGAAATAGTTCGCTCATGAATGCATGGCAAAATCTCATAATTTCATTGTCGCTTTTGCCTTTAGGGTCAAAATCACTGCCTCCTTTACCTCCACCCATTGGAAGGGTTGTTAAGCTGTTCTTGAATACTTGCTCGAAGGCTAAAAATTTCAAAATACTCATAGTAACAGTAGGATGAAATCTGAGCCCTCCTTTGTAAGGACCAATCGCTGAGTTCATTTGAACGCGATACCCGCGATTTACTTGAATTTCCCCGGTATCGTCTACCCAATTTACACGGAATGTGATTACTCGCTCAGGCTCTACCATCCTCAATAAAATATTTTTACCATGATAAATATCGTGCTTGACAATATATGGTATGACAGTTTCAGCAACCTCCTCTACAGCCTGAATAAATTCAGCTTCATGACCATTTCTTTCCTTAACTAAATCAAGAAAATTTTTAATTTTTTCCTCCATTTTTTGAATATTAGGGGTATTAAATATATTAAAGTACAAATATATAATATCTTTAAAAATAATGTACTATTATTTTGTATTTGATAATTAGAAGTGTTGAATTAAGTAATAAATTAAGAATTATATATTTTAATGAGAATAATTTAACTAATAACGTAATTAGATGAAAAAAATGAAGGTATAATGGTTTTTAATCTCCTAGGAACAAGCAATTCTTCATCGATAATATGTATCCAAGGTGTATCCCCTCATGAAAAGCATTAAAACTAATCGCTTCCTCAAACGAAGAAAGAGTTATTTTCAAAGAAGTCGTGTAAGGGGTGAAGTTTTTAAACTTTCCTTTTTCATAATCTATCTTTGTTTTTTCAAGAGTTGAAAAAAGTAAAGTCTTCATTATTTCTAAATCTTTTTGGGAGGCTTTACTGGAAGTCACCGTTCCTTTTTTATAACAATCCACCAATCCAATATCTATTAAAAGAGGTTCACTACTCAACCCATAGGTTAACAACTGTTGGGTAACTACCGTATGGGCTATATTCCAATAAATTGAGTTTTTGTATCCATCGGGAACTTGATTAAGCTGTTCCAAAGAAAATTTATTCATAAATTTTAATAAAAACAGTCTATTTTGCAGCGTAATATTATAGATCCATTCCATATAATTTTTGATATAATTTAGTTCTTTATGTAGAAATGATTTTATTTGTAAAAATAAGAAAATAATTTGATGAGAAAATTTTACTTCTTGGGTACTTGTTCCACATGTAAACGTATTTTAGAGGATCTAAATTTAGGAGACGACTTTGAGCTTAGAGACATAAAAAAAACCCCCATTAACGACCATGAAATAAAGCATTTAAGGTTGCTTTCTGGAAGTTATGAGGCGCTTTTTAGTAAACGGGCTGTTTTGTATAAAGATCTAGGCTTAAAAGAAAAAAAACTAAGTGAGGAGAGTTTTAAAAACTATATCTTAGAACATTATACCTTCCTAAAACGGCCCATACTTGTTTTGGATGAAACTATATTTATTGGCAATAGCGCTAAGGTTATACAGGCTGCGCTTACATCTCTAAAAAATGAAAAGTAACAATTCTGCACTTGTTGCACTTGTTCTTGTGCAGCTATTTTACGGCGTTACTTTTACTTTCGCAAATGATGTTATTGATGGAGGTTATATGCAACCTTTTGGATTTATATTATTTCGGGTTTCTTTTGCCGGTATTCTATTTTGGATCTTTAGCTTATGGACTCCTTCTGAAAAAATAGAATATAAAGACTTTTCTAAATTTGTTATAGCTGCTTTTTTTGGGGTGGCACTAAATATGTTAGCATTTTTTAAAGGTCTTCAGTTCACAACCCCTATAAATGGCTCTGTAATAATGGTAACCACCCCAATTATTGTCTTAATTTTATCTGCAATAATCTTAAGAGAAAAAATTACAAAAATCAGGTTGTTTGGAGTTTTAGCAGGGCTTTCTGGAGCCCTTATTTTAAGTCTCTACAATTCCTCCTCTAACAGCCGAGATCATATTTTGTTGGGTAATTTCTTAATATTGGTTAATGCAGCCTCTTACAGTTATTATTTGATTTTAATTAAAAAACTAACTGCTAAGTACCACCCTTATACTTTTATTAAATGGCTCTTTTTGTTTGGAACTTTATTTGTTTTTCCTTTTGGCTACAAAGAACTTTCTGAAGTAACCTGGAATGAATTCACGCCTTATATTTGGTTTTCTACAATATTTGTGGTGGTCTTTGCCACATTTGCAACCTATTTATTAAATCCGCTTGCATTACGAAAACTTAGCGCCACAACAGTTAGTGCCTTTGTATATGTACAACCTGTTTTTGCTGGAGTGTTTGCCGTTATAATGGGAAGCGACTCTGTGAGTACTATCAAAATTGTAGCGACCCTTTTAATATTTTTAGGTGTATATTTGGTTACTAAAAATTCAACCCAACGATCCCCCAAATGAGTTCATTTGTTACCACATTGTACCCTTCTGTAGACTTAATCGACCCTGTTGTATTTGAAGAAATAAATAATGAAGGAAATATTTATTTTTCACAATCATTTCTAAAGGCTTTTGAAGTTTCTAACCCACAAATAGAGTTTAAATACATTTCGATTTCAGACTCCAAAAAAAGAATAGCCGCTCTTGTACTTTTACAAGTCATTAGCTTAAATGTTGAGGGAATGTTAAAAAACATAAAAGTGGGGCCTTTATTACGAAAGGGATTAGGGTTACTATTTTGCAATGAACATATAAAAATCATGTTTTGTGGCAATGTGTTTTTAAGCGGAGAGCATGGGATTATCACTGCAGATAATAATTCACAAAAAGAAGTTTATTACGAAATTGGCAGGGCTATAGATGCTGTTGCGGCCAACATAAAACCAATGCATGCAATTTTTATTAAAGATTTTAAATTAGCATCTCTAAATTATACACGACAATTTTTAACCTTTGGTTACAGTGAAATCAAGGTAGAGCCAAACATGATTATTAAACTGAAACCAGAGTGGAAAAGTTTCGAAGACTATAAAGACGTTTTAAAATCAAAATACCGCATAAAGGCAAACAAAGCCGACTCGGTGAGCAGCACTTTAGAAACACGTCTTTTTTCCAATCAGGACTTTGTGACCTACAAACATGAACTACAGGCTTTGTATCAAAATACTATTGACAAAGCTAGCTTTAATGCACAAGTTTTAAACCTGAACACCTATGGCTGTTTAAGCACCTCTATAAAAAACGATTTTATTGTTAAGGGTTATTTTTTAGAAAATCGTTTGGTTGGCTTTTTGACTGCCTTAGTAAATGACAATAAACTAGATGCTCATTTTATTGGTCTTGATTATGATCTGAACAAATCGCATTCCATATATCCCCGCATTTTAAATGACTACATTAGAATTGGAATTAAAAAACAAGTGTCATCAATAAATTTAGGAAGAACAGCCTCAGAGATAAAAACCACAATTGGTGCCAATCCCCTTAATTTGAGTTGTTACATAAAACATAAAAATCCGTTTTTTAACATGCTAATAAGGCCCTTTTTAAAGCGGATCAAAATCAAGGAATTTAAACAACATTCCCCTTTTAAATAAATAAAGAAGCTCTGATTTGAAAGGGGCTAACTTACAGTATTAATTGTTTTCTTTAAGGAATCTCTTTCTACTTGTGTATACTTATCCGTTTTCAGTATCTTTGAAAAAAGTTTTTAAGCCTAACAAATGATACATTCCATGACTGGCTATGGTAAGTCCGTGCTTCAATTAGCAAACAAAACCATATCCATTGAGATAAAATCACTTAACAGCAAGTCTTTGGACCTTAATATGCGCATGCCTTCAGCCTACAGATCAAAAGAGTTAGACCTTAGAAAGTCCATAGCAGCAAAGTTAAGTAGAGGAAAAGTTGACTTTTCATTGTATGTTGATACTAGCGGACAAGAGACCCATACAAATGTAAATGCAACGGTTGTAAATAAATACATCGAACAATTGGAGACTGTATCAACAGGAACCAGGATAGAATTCTTACAAATGGCTATTAAAATGCCTGATGCAATAAGCACTGAGCGAGATGATGTTGACGAGGATGAATGGGGTGATATTTACAAAGAAATTCATAAAGCGATAGAAAATATTTCTCTGTACAGACTTGAAGAGGGGAAAGTTTTAGAAGCTGATTTTAAAAAACGAGTTGGTATAATTAATAACTTACTTGAAAAGGTTCTAAAATTAGATCCTGAACGTATCAAAAATGTTCGTGATCGACTAAATAAAGGTGTGTGTGAACTGAAAGAGAAATATGATGAAAATCGTTTTGAACAAGAGATTATATACTATATAGAAAAATTTGATATTACAGAAGAAACAGTTCGACTTCAAAACCATTTAGAATACTTCATAAAAACCTTAAGTTCTAGCGAATCTAATGGTAAAAAATTAGGTTTCATTTCTCAAGAAATGGGACGAGAGATAAATACTATAGGATCCAAAGCAAATTTTGCTCCCATGCAAAAATTGGTGGTTCAAATGAAAGACGAATTAGAAAAAATTAAAGAACAATTACTAAATGTCCTCTAAATTAACTCCTGGAAAACTGATTGTATTTTCGGCACCATCTGGCTCCGGAAAAACTACTATTGTAAGGCATCTATTAGCTCAAGAAGACTTAAACTTAGAGTTTTCTGTTTCAGCAACTTCACGTGAAAAAAGAGGATCTGAGATAGATTCAAAGGACTACTATTTTTTATCCGTAGATGAATTTAAACAACATATAAAATCAGATGATTTTTTAGAGTGGGAAGAAGTTTATCGTGATAATTTTTACGGAACACTCAAGGCTGAAGTAGAGCGGATTTGGGCCCTTGGAAAACATGTTATCTTTGATATTGATGTTTCAGGTGGATTACGAATTAAAAGAAATTTTCCACAATCAACATTAGCTGTTTTTGTAAAACCCCCAAGTATCGATGAATTAAAAATTCGTCTAAAAAAAAGGCAGACAGAGACACAAGACAAAATAAATATGCGAGTAGCTAAGGCCTCTGCTGAACTTGCTACCGCTCCTTTATTTGATTGTATAATTGAAAATAATGTTCTGGATGTAGCTCTAAAAGAGGCATACGATAATGTTAGTAAATTTTTAAACTAGGGAATAATGAAAGTTGGACTCTTTTTTGGAACTTATAACCCAGTTCATGTAGGACATCTGATTATTGCTAATCATTTAGCTGAGCATTCAGATTTAGACCAAATTTGGTTTGTTGTTACTCCGCAAAGTCCCCACAAAAAAAAGAAGAATTTACTAGACAACCATCAACGATTAGAAATGGTTTTTAGAGCTACAAAAGATTTCCCAAAACTGGTTCCCAGCTCAATTGAATTTAATTTGTCTCAGCCTAACTTTACAGTGCATACTTTAGCGTATTTAGAAGAAAAATACCCCAATTATCAGTTTGCACTTATCATGGGAGAAGATAATTTAATTTCGTTGCCAAAATGGAAGAATTCAGAAGTTATTAAAGAAAATTATCCTATATATGTGTATCCAAGAAAGGTAGAAAGCTTACCGGATTCTTTCACATATAACTCAAAAAAAATAACCAGAGTTGATGCTCCTATTATGGAAATTTCATCAACTTTTATCCGTCAGCAAATTAAAAAAAATAAAAATGTTAAACCCTTGCTTCCGTTAAAAGTATGGGAATATATAGACGAAATGAATTTTTACAAATAGCTTATGGTTAAGATAGGCTCTATAGAACTTCCCGAATTTCCCTTACTACTTGCTCCAATGGAGGACGTAAGTGATCCCCCATTTCGTGCATTGTGTAAAGAACAGGGCGCTGATGTAGTTTATACAGAATTTATTTCAAGTGAAGGACTAATACGTGATGCTATTAAAAGCACCATGAAGCTAGATATTTACGAAAAGGAACGGCCTGTTGGTATACAAATATTTGGAGCAAATATTGATAGTATGTTGCGTGCGATTGAGATTGTTGAAAAATCAAATCCAGATATTATTGATATCAATTTTGGGTGTCCTGTAAAAAAAGTCGTTAGCAAAGGGGCTGGCGCAGGAATTTTAAAAGATGTGTGTTTAATGGAAAAACTCACTGCTGAAATGGTAAAGCGCACGAATTTGCCTGTTACCGTAAAAACACGATTGGGGTGGGACCATGACTCTATACAGATTGTTGAAGTTGCTGAGAGACTGCAAGACGTAGGGTGTAAGGCCGTGTCTATTCATGGAAGAACGCGTGCGCAGATGTATAAAGGAGCTGCTGATTGGGGCCCCATTGCAGATGTTAAGAACAACCCGCGTATGCATATTCCGATTTTTGGGAATGGTGATGTAAACACTCCAGAGCGTGCTATAGAAATGCGAGATAAGTACGGTCTTGACGGAGCTATGATTGGAAGAGCTACCATTGGAAATCCCTGGTTTTTTAAGCAAGTTAAACACTTTATGAAAACAGGTCAACACTTAGAGCCAATTAGTATGCTAGAGCGTGTTGAAGCCGCCAGGAGGCATCTGCAAATGGCTATTGACTGGAAAGGAGAGGTTCTTGGTGTTTTGGAAACAAGACGTCATTACACGAACTACTTTAAGGGGATTGCCGATTTCAAGCCCTTCAGGACTAAAATGGTAACTAGCGACCTCAGTTCTGATGTGTTTTCTACTTTCGATGAAGTTGCTTCTATTTTTGGTGAATATCAATTTACTTAAGTTTTAAATTGTATTTTTTTAATTTGCTGAGAAGCGATTCTAGAAGCTATTGTCCCCAACACTAAAATAGTAACGAACACAATAGTAATATTAATCCAAAGTAGATCAACAGGATAAGCTATAGAAGAAGTAATCATAAGTACAGAAAAATGTTGTTGTACCCATATAATAAGTATCCCAATACCAATGCCTAAAACACCTCCAATGGCTGTCATTAAAACGCCTTGGTAAAAGAAAATAGATCTTAAATCTTGGGGGGTCGCTCCAAGACTAAAAAGAGTTTTTAAATTATTTTTCTTATCTAAAATCATCATGATAATAGATCCAATTATATTGAACAATGCAATAACAAGAATTAAGGTAAAAATTAAGTAAACGGCTATGTGTTCCGTATTAAGCATTTTATACAATGCGTCATTTAGTTGTATACGATTTTTTATGGATACTTGATTATTAAAAATCGTTTGTATTTCAGAACGTACAGTTTCTTCATCAGCGGAAGGGGTTAAATAAATTTCAATTGCACTTACAGTATCAGGACCATAATTTAAGAGATATTTGGCGTTTTCTAATGAAGTAAACACTTGTGAATTATCAAGCGTTTCATTGATCTGAAAAATTCCAGCATTGACAACTTTCATGCTCTTGAACACTCCTTTATATGAGCTAATTTGTCCAAGCCCTGGCTTTGGCGCGTACAGCTTTATAACTTTAGAAACATCAAATATTCCAAAACTTAAATCATTGGTAACACCCCATCCCGAGACAATTTGCGGAGTACTTGGCTCAAACCACTGACCATACATCAAAATAGAATCAATAGTACTGGTAGGATAGTTAAGATCTACTCCTTTTAAACTGACTGCAAGATGCTTGTTTTCACAACTCATTAGTATTCGCTCCTCAACGACTTCTGAATAAAATGCTAAACCAGATAAGTCTTCTAAATATGCTTTTGACTCAGACGTAAACTTGATAGTTTTCGTTTTCTTAGGAAAAACTTTTAAATCTGGATCAGAAAATGAGGTGAACTCTGTACTAAATTTTTTGAGGCCTGAGAATCCTGAAAGAACTATGAAAAGAGCAGCTGTTCCTACAACAATGCCAAAGGCAGCTACAAAAGCAATAATGTTAATTGCATTATTCGTGCTTTTTGAAAATAGGTAACGTTTAGCTATGTATAGAGTAAATTTCAATTATACTTTTTTGCGTTTCTCAAGCAAATCTGGATTATCAATAGGGTTTTCAGTACGTTTTAATGATTTATCAATTTGGTCTATATACTCCAAAGAATCGTCAATAGAAAAGATAAGTTGCGGCATGCGTCGTAATTGGTGCTTAGTCCTTTGAGATAGTTCGTGCTTGATTAGTGGGGCATTAGATCGAATCCCTGCTAAAAGTTCGACCCCACGGGCAATAGGAAAAATGCTTAAGTATACTTTAGCAATAGAAAGATCAACTGTAACATTAACTTTAGTTACTGAGATAAGTATCCCTTTCATGCCGCCTTGAGTAGCTGCCCCTTGTAATACCTCAACAAGATCACGCTGTAAAACAGATGCTATTTTTTTTTGTCTTTGACTTTCCATGGGGTAAAAATAATATATTTCTTTGTGAATTGTTTAAAAGCTACTCCTTTTCGGTTAAATTTGTAATATGTTGAAGAAAATCGAACACATTGGTATCGCTGTAAGTAATCTAAAAGAGTCTAATCTTTTGTTTGAATCTCTTTTAGGGACTCCTAATTACAAGACAGAAGTAGTAGGATCAGAGGGAGTTATCACATCGTTTTTTGATGTGGGAACTCATAAAATTGAATTACTACAGGCAACAGACTCCAATAGCCCAATAGCTAAATTTATTGATAAAAGGGGTGAAGGGGTGCACCACATTGCTTTTGAAGTAGAAGATATTGAGGCTGAATTAGCACGCTTAAAAACTAAAGGTTTTGAATTGATTCATGAAACCCCTAAAGATGGGGCTGATAATAAACGAATAGCTTTTTTACATCCAAAAACAACCAATGGAGTTCTTGTTGAACTGTGTCAAGAACGATCTAATAAAGAATGATTTTCTTTTTATAATTTTAAAAATCGTTGTAATATTGCAGCCAAATTGGTCCCATAGCTCAGTTGGTTAGAGCATCTGACTCATAATCAGAGGGTCCTTGGTTCGAGCCCAAGTGGGACCACCCTGAAAACCCTTCTTAATTGAGGGGTTTTTTGTTGCTCTCACTCTCTAACCAGTCTCGAAAAGCTTCTAAAAGCTATCACAGGTTATTAGAAATATCTTTCTCAAATATAACAAAAGTTGGCACTAATATGGCACTTTTCGCTTTTAGCAGTTTTCTCAACAGGCTTTGTTCCAAAGCTACTGAGCTAAAATCAAATATTTTTTCAGATTGAATTCACAAATATTGACTTTAAATCCGTTATATATAAAAGGGGTTTATTTATGAGCAATGTAAATACAAGTTGGTCTACAGAACATTTACAAATGTTAACGCAAGTAGACAATCATAAAATCATGTATGATGGTTATGAATATTATTGGTTAAGGAAATTAGAAGATGATTGGGAAAGACACTTTATTTTAAATTTTGAAGATTCAAAAAAGGCTTTTCATTATCTAAAATATAATATTGATAAATGGCAAAAAGAGTTAAATATAAGATTAGAAACTACCGTTAGAGATAAATCTTATAAAGAGCTAGAGAGAATGTTAAAAATTCAAGAAAAGACAATTAAAACAGTAAACTCATCTTTACCAACAATTGAAAAAATTAATATCATTAAGCTAATAAAAGAAGGCATCTCAGCAGCAGAACTCTCAAGTCTGTTAAAAGTAAAAAAGAGCATTGTTTACAGACACATAAGAACTTTAAAAAGCAGGGGTACACTTTGTAGCGCTTAAAACACAAATACTGTGTACTCTAAACACACTTTTACAGAGAAGAATATAAAAACTAAAATGTCTCTATAGAGAAAATAGTTGTTTAAGAAAAGTAGATTAAAATAGATATGAATACAACAGGAAATAAATTTGGAGGAAGAACTAAAGGAACTCCCAATAAACTAACTAGTAAGATTAAAGAAAAGCTATCATGCATAATAAGTGAAGCTATAGACTCATTGGACTTAGAGACCATGTCAAAAGCAGAAAGGTTAAAACTTATACAACTAGGACTACCTTACATAGTTACTAAACCACAAATAGAAGAACCTCAACAAGAAGAACAAAAGTTTCAAATCGAGATTATAGATAGTTTAAGTAAAAACTAAATGTCGTAAATTATAGGCATAAAAACACAATTATATAATTCAAATGCTAACACTCAATGAGTTTAAAGAATTAAGGGAAAAACTCAAAAATAATGAGATTGGGATAGAATTTGTAAAAAAGAAATTAGACCCTTTTTGGCAGGACTTAAAAGATGGAAAAAGGTCTTGGAAAACAAAAGATTGGATAGAGAGAAAGAAGAAATTCATTAAAGAAAAATGTGAAAAATGCAGTAGTACAGAAATTTTAACAATACAGCATAATTCTCATCCAAAAACATACAACGATTTTAAAAGAGAAATAACAAGTACTTATACAAATCAATTAATAAATAACAATAAAGAAATTGATAAAGAAATATTTAAGAATTATGTATTAAACGAATATGATTATGTGTCAAAACCATTTTGTCCAAAGAGTAAGTTTCACACTCCAAGAATAAGGGTAAGAACAAAACCAAAATATAAATGTAAAGACTGCAAGTATGAATTTGAAGAAGCAAGTTTTATTTCAGCATTAGAACTTATTTCTATCTTTTTCAAAGATGAAGATGCATATGAAGTACGAGATAAATGCTTTATATCAAAAGATAAATGGAGAAATAAACTTAACCTACCACATATCAAGTATTTATTTCAAAAAAAAATAGCAATTAATAAAAACGAAGAATCTATTGAAAAACAAACTTTAATACTTACTCTAGATGACAATATCAAATATCTATCCTTTGAAGATATAATTACAGCCTGTAAAAAATGTGCTTATAATGAAGACTTGAAAGGAATGGAATTATGCCCTAAATGTAATACAAATTATAAAGGCATTGAATATTCAACTTGTATTGAGTGTCTACCAAAAGAACAACAAATAAAAGCAAAGGAAAAAATAGAGTTTGGTAAACAAATGCAAGAAGCGCATAAAAAACTTGGGATAGACTAAACTATAGCTATCTTCTTCAGATAGTTTAAGTAAAAACTAAATTTTGTAAATTGGGGTATTAATATAATTTAATCTAAAAAAACTAAATGAAATTACGAAATCCAATGAAAAACAAATGGGGTCAATGGAAAGACGATGCAACATTGGCTGAAAAATGTTTTTGGTCTTTCATCTTTGTCGCCGTAGGAATGACTATAGGTAATTTAATTTTCGACTTTTTTATTTAGGAAACCATAGGCATATCTTCTTCTTTCGGTTCTGCTATTTCTAAACCACGTAAATAGGTTATACCTATATTTAAGGTATGAAAAAACTACATAAGCTCACTAAAATTGGAATTATAATTTTTATTATTGGAAGCGGTCCATTATTATCTGTTCTGCTGTTTTCAAAAATCGGAATATTAGATGACCCAAATCCTAATCCAATAATTTTTGGATTAATGGCAATGATAACTTTTTGGCCTTCATTAATTTTAATAGTTATCGGGATTATAATACAATTAACTAAACCATAGGCATATCTTCCTCCTTTAATTCAGCTATTTCTAAACCTTTTAAGTAGGTTAAACGATTTAATTAAGTCTTTATTAAAATTAATATATTAGATTAGCATAATAATAAAAAACCCTAAAATACTATGAAGAATCTTTTTATAATTGCTGTTGTGTCTATGATGTTTACTTCTTGTAGTAATGATTCAGAAGATAATCCATTGCCAGCTTACACAGTTGAAGGTAAATGGTTATGGTCTCCAGACCCTGAAGACAGAACATACGCAAATACAATGTTTGAATTCGTAGATGGTAATGTGTATACATCTTACGCAAACTGTACTAATACCAACCCCTGTACTGATGCAGATTTTAATGCATTAGATGCTACAGATAGAATTCCAGGTGTTGATACGTACACATTTGATGGAAACACTTTAATATGGGATGAAATCTCACGGGCAGTTTCATTTGAATGTGATGGTGGTATAATGCTAAATGTAAATGGTTATAAACTTTGGAGATTAAATTCTGACTGTAACTAAACCATAGGCATATCTTCCTCCTTTAATTCAGCTATTTCTAAACCACGTAAATAGGTTAAACTTACATTAGTTATATTTGAGTTTTAAACCAATTTAATATTAAATGAGTTATTCAGGACATCACCCACAAATGAACTTTGATGGTGCTGGGAGTGATAAAAACAAAAGGAAAACTAAAATCTTTCTTATTGCTGTAGCCCTCATTCTCATCTCTATGTTTGTTGCTTCATTAATTTTGGGAGACTAAATCATAGGCATATCTTCTTCCTTGAGTTCAGCTATTTCTAAACCTCGTAAATAGGTTAGGCTTATTATATTTGTATTACTATGAAAAATTATAAATCATTAGGTTTCAACTTTACTTTAATTTTTTTATATCTAATATCAATCTTTCTTATTCTAAAGGATAGTGAGAATTCTAATCTTGTTACAGATAACATAGCTTATACTATACTTATATTAATTACTATAATTGTAGTTTCTACTAACGAAATAATAGTAGACAGAGATGGAATAATTAAAAAGTTCTATTTTTTCCCTATTAAAATTAGAAATAAAACTTGGAAAGAAATTAAATATTATGTGGAAGTCGATGAAAAATATAATGGTCAGTATGGTAAATCCATAAAAAAAAGAATTTGGTTTATCGATGAAGATGATAAAGTTTGTTTGAGAATCAACAAAAAGTTAAGATTTAATGAAGAAGTCTGGAGTATTATCGACAAATACGAAGATAAAGCCGAAAACAAACTCACAATATCTGACCCGTATTTAATGTGTCGAGGATGGACTAAAGTTAATGAGTACATTAAAACTAAAGATAAGCCTAAACCATAGGCATATCAGCCTCCTTCAATTCAGCTATTTCTAAACCACGTAAATAGGTTAAACTATATTTTTTACTTATATTAGTTGTGTTTTAAAACTTATATAAAAATGGAGAAAATCACCCTACTATTTTGCTTTATATTCTGTGCTTCTGTTTCTACAGCACAAACAATAATGACTCATAATTCATCACAAGAAATTACAGAGCAAGCATCAGCATTATGCCAATCTTATTCATACTCTGATATTGAATGGGATTATTTTTGTGAAGGAATTTGGGACAACGCTAATCACTCCTGTCCTACAACAGTATTTACGGCTCAAACTAGTGGTAATTATGTGATTAGAATATCTGATGTTTTTGGAGATGGGTGGTTTGGAAAAAGCTTAAATGTTTTAGTTAATAATGAAGTGGTCCTTGAGGGTTTAGGGTTAGATTTTCAAAACAGATGGGTAAAAGAATTTGTGTTTGAGGTAAATGAAGGAGATCAGATTTCAACTAATTGGCTAGGTAGCTCTGGAAGCTTTAATCAGTGTGGATATGGAATTGCAACTGAATCTGAAATTAATTCAGTAGAATTTCCATCAAATACTTTTGAACAAATATATTACAGGCAATTTATCCCATTTGACTTTGGGTTTTCAGGGACGTTGGATTTGACACATATTCAATTTGGAGTATGGTATACTGATGAAAATGGTAATGAAGATTTAAGTCTACAAAATCAAGATATTCAGGCTAATATATATATTAACAACGAAGGAGGGGTTGGCGGGGAGTTTGGAAACAATCTTGAATTTGAGTTTGTTGCTAGCACTGCGCCAATTACTATTACCCCTGGTGATCATAAAGGTATAGTCACTGCCCCAATTGAATTTGATTCATTTGGGAACTTCCTGGAAGATGGTTACGAAGCAGATTCTAACCTAGAATATGTCGTTGAACTGATTTTTCCGTCTGGGGCCCCAATTATTGTTCCAGGAAGCCCCGGGGAAAGCGGGTTTCGCTTATCTACAGGAGGTAACTTTTCAGATTTCATTTTAGACAGTTTTAATCAAAGTCCAAATCCAAGTACACGTACACTAAATGATAATAATTGCCAGCCTTTTTTCACATATACGCCCGATAATACCATACTAATTAATTTAGTTACATCTTCTACTACTGAACTAGGTACAGGGAATATTCTTCAAGAAAACAAAGTTACTATTTCAAAAAGCCCTTCATCTGAATATATAGTTGTTAATGGTTTAAATAATAACGAGTCATCTAGTCTTAAATTATTTAATCTCTTAGGTCAAAAAACATTAATCAAAAAACTTGAGATTAATAATCCAACTCAAAGGATTTTGGTTTCAAGTTTGCAATCTGGCATTTACATTGCCCTATTAGAAGTTAATGGAGTATCAATAACAAAAAAAATAGTAATTAATTAATTTACGTGGCTTAGAAATAACTGAATTGAAAGAAGAAGATATGCCTATGGTTTAATTACTAAACTCAAGCTATCCAAATTTCGGAGGCCTTATCTTAGGACTCATTATGGGCTATATTTATCCACATAATTATGTAACTTAGCTAATAAGTTAATTTAAAACGTTTAGTTATGAAAAATATAATGTTAGTATCTCTTACTTTTTTAACACTTTCTTCTTGTTCAAATATGCAATCTGATATAGAAAAAGTTTGTGAACTAACCACACAAACAATGGAAATGATGCCTAAAGTTTTAGAGACAAGTATAAAAGTTGGGTTTGGTGATGAGAACTCAAAAAAAGAAGCTCAAAAAGAACTTGACAAGTTGCAACTAGAAATGGAGCAGACGGGCGAAGTTGTAGAAAATATAAAAAGTAAATATAATGAGGACGAGTTTCAAGCAGCTTTCTTAGAAAATTGTGAGGTTGCAAAAAAAATGTTAGAAATAGGAGAAGGCTTACAAGATATTGGTGAATAATAAGACCTAACAAATTCAGCTATTTCTAAACTTCTTAAGTAGGTTAAACTAACATTTCTTGTATTTGATTTATGAAAAAGGTACTTCTATTATTATTTATTCCTTTTGTTTGTTTTGGACAGGAAGTTGAGTTACCCGCACTAAGGCTTAGTAATAATTTCTCAAAACCCAATAGAGTTTTAAAGACAACTATTTCAGATAAATCTTTGTTCAAACAGAATTATAATAATACTGACTTAACACTTGATTATGTTATTAGATATCATTTTTACACCTCAATCGATTTAAATGAAGGAGAAAATCAATTAATAAGTATGGATGGTACAACATTTAATCTTTCTTCAGAAAATGCTGTGGATTTAACTGAGGAGATCATCTCGTTAGTTAGTGGGATGTATTTTGGTAAAAAAGAATTTAATGCGTTTGAAGAACTAAATAAAAAACCTAAACCATAGGCATATCTTCTTCTTTCAGTTCTGCTATTTCTAAACCTCGTAATTAGGTTAAATTTATTTTTTCATATGAGCAATTACTTTTAAAACAAAACCTATATTTGTTTTTAAATTGTTTTATTAGAATTATGAAAAATAGATTATTTCTATCAGTATTACTTGTTGCCTTTGTTGCTTTTGGACAAAATCCGATTGAAATTAACTATGTTAAAAACCAAGATAATTCGGTAAGTTTTTATTACAAAAAAATAGTCCCTGGGTCGTACCTTGTTCAAGTTTATTTTGAGGAGTTAACAAATACAAGGGCTGCAAATTCTGAAACTAAAGTTATAAGAAATAGTTCTGGTCAATTATTGACACTAAAGCCAGAGAGGGCTGAAAATCAAATTGGGTTTCGATTTTCATATAGATACTTTAAGGGCGATTTTAATTCGAAGGTAAGGTCAAGCTTTCCATATATACTCCCTTTTAAGAAGGGAAAAACAGTAACTCCTAAAGAGCTCTATTCTATTGAAAACATACATTTTAATTCGGAACTTCCAAAAAACTGGAAAGCTTATAGCTTTGATTTCACTAAAGAGCAAATGGTTAAAGCGATAAGAAAAGGAGTTGTTGTAGAAATTGTAAACCATTATACTGCAGACACCTTAAGAAAAATAGATTATTACAGCAAAAACAACTCAATTACTATTGAGCATAAAGATGGAACAGTTGCTTCCTATCAAGGATTTGATAAAAACAAAATAAAAGTTAAACTTGGAGAAATAGTTTATCCGCAATCAGAATTAGGAGGTTTGGCAAAATATGACTCAAGAAGTTTGTATAGACTCTACCTGACTGTTTTTTATTATGAGACCGTTCAAGGGAAAAGCTTACAAAAGATAAAATCAAAAGACGATTATCAAGTGTCATATTTAACTCCTAATTTTTTTCAAAATGACGATATAATTCAAGTCGACAGTGGGGTTGAATATATAGTCCAGTATGATAAAAAAACACTGTTCAAGGAGATGAAGAGACGAGACATTAAAAAATTTAAAGCTTCACAACAATTGGATTAAACCATAGGCATATCTTCTTCTTTCAATTCAGCTATTTCTAAAGCATGTAAATAGGTTAAACTTACATTTCTTATATTAGAGTTGTGAAAAAACTACTCTTACTATCTGCTTTACTAATTATTTCAATATTTGGATATACTCAAACAGCAATTACAAATGCTAATATTCAAACAGCAGTAGACCTTTGGGATTCAGATCTATCTGCAGCAACAACTACTTATGGTAATATCTCCGATTGGGATGTAAGTCAGGTAACTGATATGTCACAATTATTTTATCATTTACCTAATTTCAATGATGATATTTCAAATTGGGATGTGATTAATGTGACTAATATGAATTTTATGTTTTATGGGGCATCATCTTTCAATCAACCTATTGGGAATTGGGATGTGAGTAGTGTGTCAGATATGAGTTATATGTTTTATTATGCAAGTTCTTTAAATCAAGATATTTCAAATTGGGATGTGGGTAATGTTACTGATATGGTTAATATGTTTGGTCATGCAGAATCTTTTAACCAACCAATTGGGAACTGGGATGTGAGTAGTGTTACTGCTATGGGCGGTATGTTTTATTATACATCAGCTTTTAATCAACCTATTGGAAATTGGAATGTGAGTAGTGTGACAGATATGGGCGGTATGTTTAATGCAGCTGAATCTTTTAACCAACCTATTGGGAATTGGGATGTGAGTAGTGTGACAGATATGGGTTATATGTTTAGTTATGCAACTTCTTTAAATCAAGATATTTCAAATTGGGATGTGGGTAATGTTACTGATATGGTTAATATGTTTAATACTGCATCAGCTTTTAACCAACCAATTGGAAATTGGAATGTGAGTGGTGTAGCTAATATGTATGCTATGTTTTATTATGCATCAGCTTTCAATCAACCTATTGGTAATTGGGATGTTAGTGGTGTGAATGATATGAGTTGGATGTTTCATAATGCTGGTAATTTCGTTCAAGATATTTCAAATTGGTGTGTTTCAAATATTACTTCAGAACCAACAGGGTTTAGTAATGGTACTCAAAATTTTCCTGAGAATTATAAACCTGTTTGGGGTACTTGCCCACCTCTTGGAATTGATGACCAAAATTTAACAAATATTTCTATCTACCCAAATCCAACTGACAATACGTTATTTATAATAGGAAATAAAACTCCAATAGCGGTCTCTATTTACAATGTATTAGGCAAAGAAGTGCTTTGTATAAAGAATACAAATAACATCAATGTACAAGCATTGCCAAGCGGTGTGTATGTGATTAAAATATCAGACGGTGTGCGTCAAACCAGCAGAAAGTTTATAAAGAACTAAACCATAGGCATATCTTTTTCTTTCAGTTCTGCTATTTCTAAATCTCTTAAGTAGGTTAAACTTATATT
>Ga0213861_10000064_pt1 | contig 70624 bp, 62 predicted proteins | sample PICome_4_FD_160110 | JGI IMG/M metagenome (GOLD analysis project Ga0213861, IMG submission 160110) | Coastal seawater microbial communities near Pivers Island, North Carolina, United States - PICO131 | ecosystem: Environmental > Aquatic > Marine > Coastal | place: USA: North Carolina... | reverse complement strand
TGCAACTGGTTTCACAGGTGCGACTGGTTTCACAGGTGCGACGGGTTTCACCGGTGCGACTGGATTTACAGGTGCCACTGGATTTACAGGTGCGACGGGTTTTACAGGTGCCACTGGGTTCACAGGTGCGACGGGGTTTACAGGTGCCACTGGTTTCACAGGTGCGACGGGTTTTACAGGTGCCACTGGTTTCACAGGTGCGACGGGTTTTACAGGTGCCACTGGTTTCACAGGTGCGACGGGTTTTACAGGTGCCACTGGTTTTACAGGCGATATTTCGGATAACGCAGTCGCAACCAGAGTCACTTTAAATAATGTAAGAGCCATCAGCGAAGGGATAAACGTCAATAATCAAATATACACCGGCTCATCCAACCTAGTGATTGATTACAATAATGGCGTTCCTAATGGAAAGACAGGTGTGTATTACGTTGACTATAATTGTAGTCAGAATTTTACGATTGATATATCAAATATAGATAATACTGATTCTCAAGATGTTTCAAAGATTGTTACTATGATTTTCGATGTATCTGGTAATGGACAACCCGTATGGGGAAATTCAATTTTGATAAATGGAAATAACGTAGCTAGTTCAACATCATTTTTTAATTATAACTCCGAACCGGACTTTTCTGATGTATCAATGATTACTCAATCAATTGCTATTATTTATCTAGGTGAACCAAACCCGAAACGAGTATTGTCAACGATTACTCCGTTTTACTATTATGACCAAACCCAATAATAATAAGTTCAACATACTATTTTGAAATAATTTCATTTCATATAAGGAAAAGTTGTTACAAAATCGGTGTTAATTAAAGACTCCGAAAAGAAAAATAAACCAATATAATGGTTTAAATATAATTTTTATTAATATACAAGTATGAATAAAAATGTAATACAATCATCGTTATGCAACAATTGTGGAAAAACAGGTCATTCTTTTTACCAGTGCAAATTGCCAATAACTAGTTATGGGGTGGTATGTTTTCAAAAAATAAAAGATGAAATTAATTACTTGATGATTCGTCGCAAGGATAGTTTTGGATATATTGACTTTATTAGAGGAAAGTATTCTCCATACAATATTTATCAAATTCAAAATATAGTGAACGAAATGACAAACGACGAAAAACGGCGAATATTAACACGTCCGTTTGACGAGTTGTGGAACAATTTATGGGGCGGGTCTTGTTTAAACACTCAATACAAGAACGAACATCAAGTATCTTATAAAAAATTAGAGCAACTAAAAAGTGGAATTAATATAAATAACCAAATAACCACATTAAGTGACATTGTAAATGATAGTCCAACAACTTGGAACGAAACAGAGTGGGAATTTCCAAAGGGTCGCCGGGAAAGCAACGAGCGGGATTTAGATTGCGCGTTAAGAGAATTTGAAGAAGAAACCGGCATTTCTAATTTAAAACTTACCATCGTTGAAAATATATTGCCTTTTGAAGAAACCTTTATAGGAACAAATTATAAATGTTATAAACATAAATATTTTTTAGCCTACATGAAAGATTCCGACGAACCATTAAATAATTTTCAAACATCAGAGGTTAGCAAAATGGATTGGAAACCCATTCAAAAATGCATGGAAACTATGCGGACATACAATTTAGAGAAAAAAGAAATAATTAAAAATATAAATAACGTGCTACTAGAATATAGATTATATTTATAATATATAATATTATGGATGAAAAAATAAATATATCCGAGTTGGATTCGTTTGGACAACCTAAAATGAGTAAAAACGAAAAACCTGTAACAATACCATCTTCTCTAGTTGCGGTAATCCCCTCAATTAACACCGAAATGGAAATACCGCAATCTAATGACCTTCCTTCAGTTTCGTCCATCACATTAAACACCAAGACACAAGCATCATCGCTACCAACGACGACTACTCCAGTATCATCTATTACAAAGTCATCTTCCCCTTCTAAGTCATCTTCCCCTTCTAAGTCATCTTCCCCTTCTAAGTCATCTTCCCCTTCTAAGTCATCTTCCCCTTCTAAGTCATCTTCAAATAAACCCGTTACAGACCAAAACATATCGTTTGGTTCTGTGCCACAAGTGTCTCACGATAATGACTCGTCATCACAACTAGAAATGCCAAAAATTAATCTTAAAGAAGAATATAAAAAACTTAACTGCGACAACGAACAATATTATTCAAAGGAATGCAACAAATTTTTATTGAAAAAGGAAATTGTCGAGTTAAACCGTGCGGTCGAAAATCCAGACGAAAATTCAAGTTTATATCCAACATTAAACGACGCAGATTTTAATATAAAAATAGCAAGCAAAAAGGAGTTTTTTGACACCAAATACGACGGCGAAATTTATAAAAACATTAAGGAACGTGCAGATATGTTGGCAAATGCGGATTTCGAATTGCAACCTCATCAGGCATTCGTTAAAAATTTCATGTCATTTCAAACCCCCTACAGTAGCATGCTTTTATATCACGGACTCGGAACAGGAAAGACTTGTAGTGCGATTGGCGTGTGTGAAGAAATGCGTGATTATATGAAACAGACGAATATAACCAAACGAATAATAATAGTTGCGTCTGAAAACGTTCAGGATAATTTTAAATTACAATTGTTTGACGAGAGAAAACTGAAGAACATTAACGGAATATGGAACATTCGGTCTTGTACAGGAAATAAAATTTTAAAGGAAATAAACCCGATGAATATGAAGGGATTTACCAAAGAAAAAGTGGTAAGTCAGATTAAAACATTAATTAACACAAATTATATATTTTTGGGGTACGTCCAATTTGCGAATTACATTATAAAAACGATGAATTTTGACGAAGAAATAAAAAAACAAAGATACGAGAAAACAGAAACTGCTAGACAAGACAAAGCAACGAGAAAAAAAATAAACCCATATGCGTCGGAAAAGATTGAATTAAACGCCAGAATAATGAAACGATTGCAGAAGGAATTTAACAACCGTTTAATAGTGATTGACGAGATACATAATATCCGCAAAACAGACGACAATGAAAACAAAAAGGTGGCCGTTAATTTAGAATTGCTTGTTAAATCTGCCCAAAATATGCGTTTCATGTTTTTGTCGGCAACCCCTATGTATAATAATTATAAGGAAATAATATGGCTTCTTAACATTATGAACATGAACGACCGGCGAGGCAGAATAGAGGTTAAAGACGTATTTGATAAAATGGGAAATTTCAAAAAGGGTGGAGAAGAGTTAATAATGCGAAAGGCAACTGGATACGTGTCATTTGTGCGAGGCGAAAATCCATATACATTTCCGTACCGTGTATATCCAAACGAGTTCGCAAAGGACAATACCTTTCCCAAGATTGCGTATCCAGAGTATCAGATGAATTTGAAAAAAATAAAACACGAGGATAAGAAGCGTATTTTAGGGTTGTATTTGGTTTCTCTCAAAGAGTGTAAAAATTGTGGGCTTTGTCAGAGGTGTGTGTATAAATATATTATACATCATTTAAGAAATAAGAATTTTGAGATTGTTACCAAAAAGGGCGACATACGCAAAATGCCGAGTTTTGAAAATATGGAATCGTTTGGATATACGATGTTGCAAGTTCCGTTGGAGTCGCTTATAATTTCTTACCCGATGGACGGTTTAAGTGAAATATTAGATAATTTGCCTCAAGAAGAAAAATCAGACGACTTTACGCCTAGTTTTGCGGATTCTCTGAAAGAATCTGACGAAGATGTAGAGAAAGATGGAAAAGATGACGAAATCACGGATTCTTTAGAAGACACGGGCGAAGAAGGAGAAGAAGGAGAAGAAGGAGAAGAAGGAGAAGAAGGAGAAGAAATCATAGATAAATTGGGAGGAGCAAACACGCCACAAAATATGGTTGGGTTTGACCCGAAACAGTTAACCGGTAAGACCGGTCTTGAAAGAATGATGAATTTTACAGATACTAAATCTAATAACCCATTAAAGGGTGCGTTTGAATATAAACCAACAACCCTTAAAAAATACGGAAATATATTCTCTCGGAAAGAGGTTGGAAAATATAGTGCCAAAATTAAATCCATAATAGACAACATCGTGAACCCCGACGACGAAACTGTATCAGATGGAATTATTTTAATTTATTCGCAATACATTGATAGCGGGTTAATCCCGATGGCTCTCGCCCTGGAAGAGTTAGGTCTTACACGTTACGGACAGAAAGGGGAAAAATCTTTATTTAAAACCGCACCAACGGGCGTGGTAGATGTTAGAACGATGAAATCGCCGACCGATAAAAACGATTTTATGCCTGCGAGGTATTCAATGATTACGGGGGATACACGAATATCTCCAGACAACGTCTTTGAAGTAAATGGACTAACGGGAGAGGACAACAAAAACGGGCATAAAATTAAGGTCGTCCTAATTTCAAAGGCGGGTGCAGAAGGCATCGATTTTAAATTTATTCGTCAGATTCATATATTGGACCCGTGGTATAACATGAACCGAATCGAACAAATTATTGGTCGCGGAGTTCGTAATTTTTCCCACAAGGATTTACCGTTTGAGAAAAGAAACGTTCAAATTTTTATGTATGGAACCATTATTGGAGACAACCAAGAAGAATCAGCAGATTTATATGTGTATCGTGTGGCGGAATTCAAAGCGCTTCAAATTGGCAAAGTAACCAGGGTTTTAAAAGAGACGGCAGTAGATTGTATTATTAATCACGACCAAACGAATTTCACCCAAAAAATAATGAATGAAAATATAGACGTTCCTATTACACAAGAACTTTCTACAGGAGAATTATTGAAAAACTTTAAAATCGGCGACGCTCCTTTCTCTCCTGCGTGCGATTATATGGCAGAATGTAATTTTAATTGTGTTCCTAATAAAAATATTAATGAAAATGAATTAAATGAAGACACCTACGACGAGCACTTTATAATTATGAATTCGGAAAAAATAGTACAGCGTATTAGAATGCTTTTTAAAGACGGTTATTTTTATAAAAAAGAAGCGTTGTTGAGAAGCATTCGTACGCCGAAGGAATATCCATACGTTCAGATTTTTTCTGCTTTAACGCAATTAATTGACGACGAAAATGAATTCATTATGGATAAATATGGTAGAAATGGGAGGTTGGTAAATATTGGGGAATATTATTTGTTTCAACCGATCGAATTGAGAGATAAACACGCGTCTATATATAATAGGTCTGTGCCGATAGATTATAAGCATAAAATGATTGATATAGTAGTAACCCCAAATATAGAAAAAACGGAGATGGAAGTCGTCTATGATAAAAAAGATGGCGTGGATGAAGTTGCCTTTTTAAAAGGAAAACAACTGGTAGATGAAATGGAGATGAAATTAAAATTATGTAAAGAATATCAGCAAAAAAATAATGTGGAGCGCGGAGACGACAATTGGTATAAACACGCTGGTTTTATTATTAAAACAATGTTGGTTGATTACAAATATAATGTAACTGAAAAAATGTTAATGGGATTTGTAGTGGCACATATAATAGAAACTCTATTGTTTGAGGACAAACTGTTGGTTATGAATTATTTGTATTCGTTGGAAGATTTAAAAGAGGATTCGTTTGAATGGTCTTTAAAGGAATATTTTGTATTAAACTCTATTCTTGTGAAAAAAGATACGTTTTACTTTATGTATAATTTGAATCAATCCATTATTGTTAGATTAAATGAAGATAATGTGTGGACGAAAGAACAACCGGAAGAGATAAGAGAGTTAATTTTAAAATTAAACAAAATTGTCACAGATGCTAAAAAACAAAAAGCGATTAACGATAATACACTAAAAATTGAAGATTTGTTATTATTTAAAAAAGGCAACACCAAATACAACGACACCGTTGGATTTATTGGGTATGAAAAAAGCAATCATTATTTGGTATTTAAAACAAAGGACATGACATCTAACCGTGATACTGGTGCGAGATGCGATGAAGCAATCAAAAATAAAAATATTATTAAAATAAATAAAATTTTAGAAGAAGATAAATACACGAAGGAAAACACCAGGTTGATTAAAGAGGACAATAATATCATTCAAGAACCTGTAAGCAATACAGGATTATGTATTATTCAGGAATTTGTATTAAGGTGGTTTGATTTAACCAAAAAAAATGATAAAAGATGGTTTTTAACTCCTGAAATGGCTATTTATCATAAATTATATAAAATGAATAAATAAACAATGATTTAATATTTTATTTCATAATGGGAATAATAAAATAAAATTGATATAATTATTAGTTATCAAGTAATAAATAATCCATCAATAATATGTCCATTCCTTCACGTGTAACTGTCTCGCATATATTTAGTGTTATAAAATCATTAGGGACCACAAGAAATACCCCCCTTGGTAGATGGAAGGTATGTAAAAACAAGAATTCCGATTTAATTGTCGATTATTCTAACGTAGACCATTGCGGTACCTGTAGTTATGTTATAAAAGATAAAAATAATATTCATGACAACGAATTATTTCGCGCAGAATACGTTATGATGAATTCAAATATAGCAGATTAAATAGACAAAATAAATGTTTTATGTGGGTGCGAAATATGCGGTTGTAGAAAGAGATAAAATTGAATAAATATTAGTTTGTTATAATAGCATTTAACCGAATACAATAGGATTTTTATTTAATTATTTTTTATTTAATTATTTTTTATTTAATTATTTTTTATTTATTTAATAAAATTGATAAAAACAAAATAAAGATAATGATATATACAAATAGAACGATGGAAACAACTAAAAAACCATTTTATAAAAAAAAAGACGACCAACTTAATTTTAATGTTTACTCTAGATGTTTGCTGACAAGACAAATTGTATTGCCCATTGCGTCTATTGGTAAAAATCTAAAAGAGACGATTGAAACAAATATCAAGTTTAATTTTGAAGGTAAATGCTCGGTGGAAGGATATATTAAAGAAAACTCCACTAAAATTATTACATATTCAAGTGGAACGATTGAAAACGGTAGTTATATTTCATTCGAAGTTGTGTTTGAGTGTGAGATTTGTTTCCCTGTGGAAGGAATGAAAATTTCTTGTTTCGTGAAAAATGTTACCCGTGCTGGAATTCGTGCGGAGAGTGATTTAGAAGTTCCATCTCCAATTGTGGTTTTTGTCGCAAAAGACCATCATTTCGAATCTAAACATTTCAACGAGGTGAAAGAAGGGGACAAAATAATTGTTAGAGTAATCGGTCAACGATTTGAATTGAATGACAAATACATATCAATTATTGGAGAACTAACGATGCCCAAAGAAATTAGACAACCATCTAAACCTAGAATAGTAATTGACCCGACATAAACTGTTGATGTCAATAATTAATAATATTTACACCTTTGGACGATTAATAAAAAGTTGAATGTAATATTTACACAAAATATGTATTACATTATTATACAAATATGAGTGAATTGAACACGATAGACCAAAATACGCAATTAATAATCATTAATAAGGGGACTGGTGGTGGTGGTGCGAATACAAATTATTACGGGAAAAGGTTTGAAGAAAAAACGAATAATCAGCAAAGATTATTAGAAATGGGATATACCAAAAATAGTTTTACACGAAAACCAAAAAAAGAATACGACTATTATTTATCGAAAACATTCGAAGATAAAATAATCGTATTTGTATTACAGCACGGACTAAAAATGTATATGAAAAATAAATACAATATTAATTTGTTTAGATGTCCAGATGAAGCGTATATTATTGAATATACCAGCGGTAGAAAAGTAATAAAAATATTAGAAAAAAAAGAGCAAAAGGTAGAGGGTTCAGTAGAAACTAAATTATGGTCTGGACCTTCGCTTAAAAGAGAGTATGAATTAGTTTTGGGTGCTGATTTTGAGGTGGATTATGGATTTTGCGTAAGTGAGTTTTTGAAAAATAAACTTGTTTCAAACGGGAAAAAATATACAATATTAAATGAAATATTTAATGAAAATAATATTACGGTTTTATTTGGCGACGATGAAAACTATTTTGAAACATTTGATACATGGTTTAACCAAATGTAACTTGGCTTTAATAATTTTTTATAATAACCTCTTTTGCCTTTGCGTCTGGATTTTTAGAATTAATTGACCTTTTACATAAAATTGATAATGTGCTATATTTTTCATTTGTAAAGTTTTCACGCACTAAACTTACGTCAGCATTACTTAACATTATTTTTTTATTTGTATCGGTTAAAATGTGTATTAACTTAAATAAATTGTTATGATTTTCTATGTTAAACCCATTTTCAGTATATCCTACAAATGAAGTATTTGTTTCGGGAGAATATGGAGGGTCCAGATATACAAAATCATTAGTTTCTACAATTGTTAGTGATGTATTAAAATCACAGCATTCAAATACTACATTTTGTATTAAATTATGTATTTCTTCTAAATGTTCTTTATTTATAATTTCTGGATTGTTATAGTGTCCGTATGGAACATTAAATCCTTTTGGACCAACCCTAAATAAACCTCTAAAACAAGTTTTATTTAAGAATATAAACATAGCAGAACTTAATATACCTTTTTTATCGGTTAAGCATAATTTGTTATATTCACTTCTTATCCAATAATAATAATTTTCTTTCAGTTCTCTTGCTTCTTCTATGTTAGTTGGTTTTCGGTTTAGTTCTCCATTACCACAAGAATTAAATTCTTGAATGATGTGTTTCAAATTTTCATATAATTCGTTATGTTTATTTTGTATATTTTTGTAAATATTAATTAACGGTTCATTCAAATCATACGCGTATATATTACCTTGAATCTTTATAATCCCACTTTTTACATAAGATAATAAAGTTAATAAAACACTACCTCCTCCCAAAAATGCTTCACGATAATTATTTATTTCAACTGGAAAATCAACAATAAGTTTATCCATTATTTGTGTTTTTCCCCCAACCCACTTTAAAATCGGTTTGGGGATATGTATTTTTTTAGTAGGGACATCTTTAACCAGTTTATTATCATAAACAATTTCAATATTGTGAATTGTGTCGTTTGAGGAAGTTTTCTTTATTTCAAATATTTTTTCTTTAACCGCATTATCTATCATTTCTTTTATTTTGCTTTCAAACACACACGGATTTTTTTTATTAATGTGTGTTGTGTAGTGAGATTTTTGGTTAAACTCCTTTCCGCACTTTTCGCAATTATATTTACCCATTTTTAGTTATGTATAGCAAATTATAATATTTTTTAAATCAATTTTTTAATATATAGTTTAATATAACCCAAAAATACCTAAATATAGGTATTATTAAAATTAAATCTTTATTACATTCAGGACAAATATATTCATCTTTTTATTTGCTATTTTAGGGTAAACATATTCACCAGTAAGTTTATTGATTGCGACATTTTTATATAGTGTGACTTCCCTTAGAAACACCGTTTATTTTCATATTTATTAATTTTACACCTAATCTAAGAGCATTTATATCATATTTTATGCAATTAGTATTACACCAATGTTTAAATAATTCATATATTTCTGTACCAAGTAATTCTATACATTATTTACCATCGTCCATATGTTCTCTGGTAAAACTCTCTACTATATACATTTAGAGAAAAATCTTTAATTATTTATGTATTAATAACATTTAAAAATTGTATTTAAAAATACATCTATTATAAATTATACAATGGAACAGATTGAGCAACAACCATATATTTGTTTAAACGGAAATGATTATTCTGTTAAAAAATTAAACGAAATTCGAGTAAATATTGAAAATATGAATAAAATAAACCACATAAATGTTCTAAAAATGCTCCATTCTCACAAGGTAATGCTGAACGAAAATAATTATGGTGTCCACGTAAATCTTACTGAATTAAACACCGATATTATAGATGAATTGGACGAATATATTAAATACGTAATCGCACAAGAAGCAAATCTTCAAAATGATGAATTGCAGAAGAAGGAATATACTAATACATATTTTTCAAAAAATATTAAAGATACTCCGTCTAGTTTATCAATAAGCACATAATGTCATCATCATATATTACCGATTTTAACGAAACACAAAAGTTCGTGTTAGACGAAGAACATATGACACTTTCATTGAAAAATAAGATTGTTCCCGATATAAATGTTAAGTCGTTTGCCAACGTTAACGTGAAAAATAAACATACCCAACAACAACAAATGACGTCCAATAATTCGCATTTGTTTTCTCCGCTTCAACAAGATTCGTTATTTTGGTGTTTTTTCATTATAAAAAATGGTTTCGTTGATTATGAAACCATTTACCAAAAGAATTCGGTAAAGACGCAACAATTAAAGATTGATATGGTCCAAACCATTAGAAATAACAAGGACGTATTAAAAACCTACAAGTTTGATACGATAACAAACATTGAAAACAACTTGGGCAACGAGACACAACTTAACGTTAAAACCTTTCTCTCTTTGTGTGCAATTGAAAATATAAATATTTGTTATGTTAGAGGTAAAACGTTTTTTGAGTTGCGAATGAATGATGACGGTCCCAATTACATTTTGAGAGAGATGTCGGCGTCTACCAAATATCACATTAAATATGGATTTGAAATTGGAGACAAAGAAATGTTGGAAGATATTAGACAAACATTATATCAAATACTCGTTATTAATAAACCAATTAAATCAATTTCGGCATATAAGGCAACCGAGTTAATTGACATTATGAAAAAGTTGTCAATCGATTACACCAATAAAACGACTGGGAAAAATATGCTGAAAAATGAAATATACGAAGAGATTGTTAAATCTTTTTAACAATATTAAAAAATATATTTTTAAAATTGAAACTACAATATAAAAATATATTTTGTTATATATAATAATGAATTCAGATAAGATAATTATCGACAAAAATAAACCAATGATAAATGATTTTGACGACGACAAATTAAATGAATTGTTTGACGGTCTGGATGAAAAAACAAAACAACAAATTTTAAAGTATGATTCAAAGGACGTTCAAAAGGACATTCTTAAAAATATGATGAACACTGAATTAAACGAGTTTTTTGATAAACTGCCGTCTAAATCTAAAAAAAGTTTAGATGCACAAAAAATTCGTGATAAATACCTTATGCTGAAACAAATGATGAATAAACAAAAGAAGACACCATATGAGACTTCCATAATTGAAGGGTTGAAAAATACAATAACCCCTACTGGCGAGGGGTCGTTGTTTCCGGTTTCTTGGGGAAATTTTTTGAAAAATCCGTTACCTGATACAGAAGATGAAAGAAAAGAGAAAGGAGAAAAGGAAAGAGAAGAGGGTGAGGAGGATACGAGGGATGCCCCCGAAGTTAATGTTGATTTAAAAACAGCTCCTCGTGAAATTTTCGATGAAGACAACCGTCGTCGCCCCCAACAACAACATAAAAAATCAAGTCAACAACGTTTTGACGAAATGGTTTCATCCTTTTACGCCAAAAACAATTTTACCAGTTATTCTGTGGTTACAGACGAATTGGAGGTTAAATTTGGAACCAAAGGAGTAAAACCGTTAATGCGAAACGATTATGACAACGTCGTAAAAAAATTAAAGTCTTTAGGGTTTACCCCGAACGGGTCTTCAAGTGGGGAGTACTACTTGAGAGTAAAGTGTGAATTTCTTGACAGTGCGACTGGCATTTTTAAAGTATCCAACGTTAGAACTGAAATAATTGGACTAGACACGATCCAAGATTATTGCAAAACAAATAGTTTAAAAACCCTTTGGAAACAAAAAATCACATACGTTAATAAAAAACAAGCCATCGTAGACAAAGAACGAGTGCAAAATGTGGATTTCGACGACTTTAATTTTAGAGTTTCTTATAATTCAGAAGAAAAAGTAAGTCCTGGGATTCAGCATTTTATAACAGACAATTGGCAACAATCTAAAAAAGAGTTTAGGTTTCTAAACAGAGTCACCTTTACACACCCTGCTTATCCCGTGAAGGTGGATATAAGTATTGTAAAGTACGGAAATCGACTTCCTGATAGATTTGGTCGTGAAAATCGTGGCCCACTAAAGCGTGTATTCACCATTAATGAATCGAATGTGTTTAATAATGAGGAAAATTACGAGATTGAGATTGAGATTGACAACACAAAAATAGGAGTGGGTACTAAATTTGATACCCCGAAATTGATACTGGTGGCGGTAAGAAAGGTTATTAAGTATGTATTATGTGGTCTTCAGGGTACGAACTATCCGGTATCCTATCCAGAACAAAAGAATATAATGAATTCTTATATGAAAATGGTTTGGAAGGACGAATATAATCCGACTACCTATGTTAAAAGCAAACATTTCATCGGTCCAAATTCCATCACTCTACAACTTAAAAATATATCCAAAATAGACGAAAACTCGAGTGACCCAAACATAAGAAAAGATTTTGTGGTTACGGATAAGGCCGACGGTCAGCGACATTTAATGGTTATTTCTGGCGAGGGTAAAATATATTTAATCAACACAAATATGGACGTTGTATTTACTGGAGCAAAAACGCAAGAGAAAAAATGTTTTAATTCGATATTAGACGGGGAATTAATTTCGCACGACAAAAACGATAAATTCATCAACTTGTACGCGGCGTTTGACATATATTACATGGAAAACAAAGATGTTCGTGATTATACATTTATGTTGAAGGAGGATGAAGATGATATATATAAATCTAGATATCAATTGTTAAAATGGGTTGACGTTAATTTAAAGGCAGTATCGGTAATAGATACCAATAAAAAAGAAACGTCCGGAATGGCTTCGGTATTGTCATCATATAAGCAATTGTTGGACGTTATTTCGCCGATTCGTTTTTCAGTAAAGGAATTCTTTCCAACTGGAAATAATATGTCAATATTTGAAGGGTGTCAGTCTATTTTGAAAAAAGAAAAAGAGGGTCGTTTTGAGTATGTAACGGACGGTCTAATATTTACCCATGCGTTTTACGGAGTAGGGTCAACCGTAATAGGAAAAGCGGGACCAAAGACAAAAATAACGTGGGAACACTCGTTTAAATGGAAACCTCCACAATACAATACAATCGACTTCTTGGTTACAACCATTAAATCCGCAAACGGAGACGACGAAATAAAATCCGTGTATGAAGACGGAATAAATGCGGTGTCGGTAGTTCAAAGCACAGAATACAAGACGGTTGAATTAAGATGTGGTTTTAATGAATCAAGAGACGGTTACATAAATCCGTGTCAAGATGTAATAGATGATAAATTTTCGGAATCCACGAATCGTCCAGGGGATAAACCAGAAAACAATTATGTGCCTATGCGTTTTTATCCAACCGAACCATACGACCCCACTGCTGGATTATGCAATATAATGTTGACGATGGGAAATAATGGAACTAAACAATTGTTTTCGGAAGAAAACGAGGCGATTGAAGACAACACCATCGTTGAATTTAGGTATGATTTAGATAAAGAACATGACTGGAGATGGATACCCCTTCGCGTTCGCCACGATAAAACCGCAAAATTAAGACGGGGGGAAACGGAATTTGGAAACTCGTATAAGGTTTGTAACGAGAACTGGAAAACCATTCAGCCGGGTGGACGTATTACAGAGGAAATGTTATATACAGGATTAGATATTCCTGATATATCTGTAAGCGAAGACGTATATTATAATAAACCGTCAGGTGAGTTTAAAACAGAAGCGTTGAAAGATTTTCATAACTTGTATGTGAAAAAAAATCTAATTTTCGGAACAACTCGCCCGGGCGACACTTTAATTGATTTCGCATGCGGAAAAGCGGGAGATTTACCTAAATGGATTAACTCCAAGTTGTCCTTTGTCTTTGGTGTTGATGTCGCCAAAGATAATCTTGAGAATCGAATGGATGGCGCGTGTGCGAGATTTTTAAATATGAAAAAAATAAAGAAGAATATTCCATACTGTTTGTTTGTGAATGGGAATAGTGCGTATAACATTAAAGATGGAAGTGCCATGTTAAGCGAACGAGCAAAACAAATAACAAATGCTGTTTTTGGGGTTGGTCCAAAAGAACACGATAAAATCGGAAAAGGTGTTGCGAGACAATACGGAAAGGGTGGGGACGGGTTTAATGTTTCTTCGTGTCAATTTGCGGTTCATTATTTCTTTGAGACGCCAGATATGATGAAGGGTTTTGTAAAAAATATTGCCGAATGTACCGTTCAAAATGGGTATTTTATGGGAACTTGTTATGATGGTAATTCAGTATTTAATGAACTTCAGCAGATGAATCGAGGAGAAGGAATTAAATTGTTGGAAGACGGAAAAAAAATATGGGAAATTACTAAAGAATATCCACATGTTACATTCGACGACAATTCGAGTTCATTAGGATGTAAAATCAACGTTTATCAAGAATCTATTAATCAATACATTACAGAATATTTAGTAAATTTTGAGTATTTTACTCGTGTAATGGGTGTTTATGGGTTTGAACTCATTAGTCGAGAAGAGGCGAAAGAACACGGGTTCCCTGATGGTTCTGGATTGTTTAACGAGTTGTTCTTCGCCATGCTAGAGGAAATTGATAAGAATAAGTTTAAATCGAAAAACTATGGCAAGGCACCGTTCATGACTAAAAACGAAAAGAAGATTTCCTTCTTGAATCGGTATTTCATTTTCAAAAAGGTTAGAATAGTAAATACCGAAACAATTGTTCTAGAACTAGGCGAATATAATGAAACAACTGTGTTACATAATTCGATAGATACCGCAAAAGCACAAAATGTCGCAAAAGAAGAAACGCGTGCGTTAAAACCTAAAATTCGTAAATTAAGCAAGAAGTTATTATTGGTTGGTGCAACAGACGCAATAGACGACATCGTTCCTACGGAACCAGTCCCAACTCAAAAATCTAAAAAAACAACAAGAAAGAAAGTCGTACAACAAAAAACTAAAATCGTGTATAATAGTGATAGCGACGACGATAATTAATATATCAATAACTAAATAAACTAAATAAACTAAATAAACTAAATAAACTAAATAAACTTAAATGTATTTGAATCATATAATGCAATATAACATTATATGAGTTATTTCAATTTGCCTAAAATTGGTGAAGTGTGTAATATAAATAAAATTATGGTATCTCCCGAACCAATTAATCCGTGTGTGTCTTATAGTTTATTTAATTATTATAAACAATTATACGACCAAATAAATTTAATAGTTAACGAAGACCAATATTCAGAAGAGTGTTTTGATGATTTGGTAAAATCAATAAATCCGTGTGAATATGTATATTCTTATTCGGAAAATTTAAATTGTTCCATCGGGAAACTATATCCAAAATCAAACTCGTTTTATGAATTAATTGAAGTATCAAAAACGATTGACCTTTTAAATGAATGTAAAATTAAGACGTTAAAAATGTTGCATTTAACGCCTAATTTTACAGATTCCATTAATTGTATGAAGTTTTGTAGACAAAATAATGAAGACACACAAATTTATTATCCAGATACAAGCATAAAAACAATAAATTTATTAAACAACGAAAAATTTGATTTTTTATACGTGGAAGCAGATTATTATGACCATAAAGATGTGACTAGTTTAAATAAATATATTATGTCATTAATTCGCATTATATTAATTGTGCTTAATACCCAATCTACCAATGGGTCATTTGTTTTAAAAATTTATGGTATATTTTATAAACCAATGATAGATTTTATATATATAGTTTCATCATTATTTGATAAAACGTGCGTTTTTAAACCATCCGTAAGCAAAACTGCTTTATTTGACAAATACGTAGTTTGTCAAAACTTTATGAAGAATTCTAATGGAAATACAAAGAAAATAATTACCAACAATTGTCAAGTATTGAGGAACTTTTTAAAAACTAACAAAATTTTTAACAATTCCAACAATTCCATTAATTCCATTAATTCCATTTTAGATTTCAACATTCCAACTTATTACATGATTAAAATTGTTGACATCAATTCTTTGCTTGGTCAACAACAACTCGAATGTTTAAACGGTATATTGAATATTTTACGAAATAAAAATAAAAAGGACAAAATAGAATCATATAAAAAAATAGGCATTCAAAAATCTATACTTTGGTGTGAAAGATATAAAATACCACACGTTTCAATTAGTGATAAAACGAATATTTTTATCCGTATGAAGGACGAAAATGACAAATTATATATTAAGTAGTCCGCACTAATTTACATAGAGTATTCAGGCATCTGTTTATAAGAGCAAAACTTTTTATTTTGGAATTTTCCGGACTGTGAAAAGTTGAGCGGCCACGGAGTTCCGCATTTTGGTGTCTTATTTTTTGTTAAATTACTTATTCCAATAGCATTTCCCGCATAAAGTTGGTTGGCATTTACCAACGGTTGTCCAGCATTTTTTGTACCTTTAATAGAAGCTGAGTTAGTCGAAATGGTGTTTACGTTAAGTTTTAAATTTCGTGTGGAAGAATCTACTGCTCCCTGTTTAGCAAATTGATAATTGTTTGGTTTGTATACAGTGAGACGACAAGCGTCGTGATTGACGTAACCTAATAAGTCGTCTTTTGTATTTGGACAACAATTTGCTAAATATGTATTTGTTAACGTTTCGGGGGAGCCTGGTTTGTTAACCATATCCTGATTAGGGGAAGCAAAATTAAATGATTTTTGTTCGAAAGTTTTGCATCTATTTTGAAGGTATTGTTTCGTAGTTGTGTAGTAATTTTTGTTAAATCTAGGAACAAGTAGGTTCTGGGTTGTATAGTAATTTTTCTTAAAATTTGTGCTGGCATAAATCGCTCGTCGTTTGGCCTTGTATTCTTCGTTGCAACAAAATGTACGGTTTGTGGTAGTTGGAACCGGATTATCAGTCATGTAAGAATTATTTGGATAATAATTTGAAACGATTGCCACGCTCTCACACGTTTTACAACTATTGTCAATGGTGTTGACGTCTACCTCGTTGGACTCGTTTGGTGGGACATTTTGTTTAACGATATATGAACCGGGTTTATCTTGTATTTCGTTCAACAACCCAGACCCACCGAACCCGCCACCGAGTGAGGTTCCTTTGCTTGATTTTACATATCTATTCATATTATAATCTATTAGGGAGGTCTCGTTTATATTTGTACCTCCTGTCACTGGGGCACACGGTATAACTCTCCCCTTTCTATAATGTTTAATTGGTCTTGCTAGTCCAAATCCGGTTTGAAATACGTTTCCTGGGTCTTTGTTTGTTAAAGGTCTGATGTGTCCAGACGCTGAACCTACCGGATTTCCATTTACACCGGTTCCTTTCCATGAAACGAAAGTCGACATTATATTATTATGAAAGAAAATAAAAAGTTATATTATACTATATTAATGTTACGAATAATAATACATGTATTGATATTATTTTTTGTCATACTAATTAGTTATCAACTATTTTTAGCAAATTTTGATATTATTGAAGGGATGGATTCAAATACTTCGTCGTCATCGTCATCAACCACAAAAAAACAAACATATAAACCATATGACACAACCAACCCGGCAAATGCGCTTATATTAGCACAACAAAATGCGGGAAACATTGGTTACATCAATGAACGAATGGATAACGTCCAAAACATGAGCAAACAAATAGTTGATTTAAGCAACAACGTTCAAGACTTACAAACCCAAATGAACGGATTGGCTTCAGCACAACAGCAATACGCCACACAATTAACCGGAGGAAGTGTTCCAACCATAACTGGAGCAACGACACCCCCAGCGACAGGCGAAGACGGCGAAGACGAAACCGGTTCAACTGAAAACGATACCTCTTAAATATTAGCGTATAATTGATTTTAATATCTAAAATAAATATGTTTGCTTATTTTAGATAATGTCTAATTTATTTCAAGAAGTATTACAAGACGCCAAAGGAGTGGAAGACCGATTGTTGGGTCCAACCTATCCATATTATAAAAATATTAAAACGCCAACCCAAATAGGAATGAGCGATAAAGGGACCATTCAACAAACAGGTAAGGACATAAACGGACTAATCGAATATGTTGAATTGTTGGTATCTGGAAAAAGCACCGCATCCAAGACAGGCAATCCTTTAGGAAATAAATTTTTTCTTCAAACGGGTGCAAAATGCGCTGCTACGGATAAATGTTCAAGTACTAGCGATTCTTCTTCGTGCGAACAAGTTACACGCTACATTTATATTGACAACGTTCCAGACGGAAGTATTCCATTTATATCTAGTGGGATGGGTGTGAATTTTACAGATTTAAGGGGGTTAATTCCAGGTGCTATGGGGAACCTAGAGGTATTAAATCCATTTAATATTTTGAGAGCGTTTGTTTCTGGAGGAACCCCTCCTTGTCAAGAAATCACGATGCAAACCATCGACTCTAAGAACAATAAATCGAGTGAAACACATTATGTTACATTAACAGACATTAGAAGCATGGACCCTTGTATGTTTCCTGATGGTAAAAACCCAGTTACAGGAGTAAAATGTAAAGAAGCGTTTCAACAAGGGGTAGCAAAAAATGCGGGGGGTGTTATGTCGGACAATCCTGCGGACCAATTGTATTTCGCGTGTTTAACCGTTGTTGGTGTTTATGTATTATATCGTATAATGTTAAAATCTAAATAAATAAATAACAATAGACATAAACTTAATCAAACGACAACAAATCCACCACTATATTGGCTGGTTCTCTCATTTCCATTTTTTTTGTTAAATGAGCGATTAACCGAATATTTTCATCATTTTCTTTTTGAAGTCGTGCGATAATTATTTTTTGATTGTTGATCGTTTCTTGAAGTTGAATGTTTTCAGTATAATAATTTAGTTTGTTTTCGTTGACACTATCTAACCATTTAGCGTGTGTTTTTGATTTTAGATGAATGGCGAAACTTTGTTTATTGTAAAACACATGTTCTTTTCTGGTTCCGCAAGCACACCGTAATCCATTTTTAAATTTATGTATGTTTGGTAATTTGTCAATATAGTCCCTATTTTGACCCATACTAGGTTCGTATATGTCAGGTTCCGCGATTAAATCCATTTGTTACTTAATTAATGGATTTAGTTAATTAAACGAGTTACGATTCAATTTTATATTTATCGTTTGCGACATTTGCAACTTTTAGGACATCCGCATCTTTTAGACTTTCGGCATCCGTAATGTCTGCAACTTTTAGACCCGTGTATTCTTCTCTTACGACGAGTTCTTCCGCCAGTCAAATTATGAGGTTGAGCGGTTTCACTGCCAGAAAAAGAAGCGGCAGTAGACGCGAGACCACTTCTAGGTGTGTAGTCTTTGAAAGTTCCGCCTCTTTGTCTGGATTTTCTTCGTCTTGTTGTTCTTCGTTTTCTCCCACCGGCAACAGGTGCGGAAACAGGTGTGGCAACGGGTGCGACAACGGGTGCGGAAACAGGTGCGACAACGGGTGCGGAAACAGGTGCGACAACGGGTGCGACAACGGGTGCTGATTTTTTGTTCCCAAAAATATCAGGCATCTTAGGCATCTCCATCTTAGGCATCTCCATCTTAGGAATATCAAATCCTCCATTCATTCTACGTGAAATTGTCATTCTAATATACATTAAGAAATTATATTAGAATATTCATTATTAAGTTTTATAAATTATGCTTTATTTACATATTTATTGTAAGCAAAAAAACCCGCCATCGCACCAAGACATTCAAAAATAATGTATGGGACTAAATCATTTTTTGCTATTTTGCCGGCGTTATACAACGCTAAAGCTACAGCAGGGTTAAACGCACCACCAGAAATGGGACCGCCTAAATAGACGCCAATCGCCAATGCACCACCAATCGCAAGCCAATTTCCAGTAGCAAAAATGACAAATACGAGAAACATCGTGCCTAAAAATTCTACTAAATATTTGTTCATGATCGTTATAAATAATGACTATATTTTATTGTAAATATAATTATAATTTAATAATTTTGTCTTGGAATAGAACCCCATCCTGCTCCCGAACCTCCGTTTCTTAAACTACGATTTTCTATTGCCCCCTTCTTTTTTGGTGCTACACACCCCCCAGAACGAACTCTTCGTATTGCACTTTTTGTCCCACTCGGATAATAACTCTTGCTTGCGATTGGGTCAGAATTAGGCAAATTTACCTTATAAGCGGTTTTTCCTACCGCAATTGCCTTAAGTGTGTTAAGATGCATAGAAGAGGCGATAGGTGCGATGTAATTAGTATGTGCCGACGTAGGAACACGACGTTGAGATGATTGAATGGTGTGTGCTATCGGAGAAGTAGTTTTTCCTAAAGCGATTTGTTGTTGCGCCTGTTGGTTACTTATAATAGCCCTTAAATATTGCTGTTTGGCGTTTGTATTCATGTCTGCGTAGACGGGTTCCTGCGACGGATAAAATTGAGGAGGCGTAGGTCTTAACCCTTTCAACATTCCGTAACTGTGATAAGGTATGTGTTTCGGAGTTTGACTTGTGCTTAATGGTCCAGTTATTGGTGCGTTTAAATATCCTCCATATGAAGAAGAGCCAATATTTCTTGATACCGCATACGGGGTTGTCATTTAATATATTATATTGATATATTATATATTATAAATTGATTAACAACTTGCTACACCAACCATTTTTAAACACCAACCATTCGTCATTTTGTGGGTGAACATTTAATATAATTAGGCATTCCACAATACATACAATTTTGCGTGTTGTTTGTATTATTTGGAATGATAGAATTGTTGCGTTTGCATTTACAACATTTAAAAATAGTAGACAGTTGACAAATCAAATGATGGTTGAAGTTTGTTTTTTGATACAACATTTGTTTTCGTGCGTCCATTTATATTATGTCGGTGAATAATTATTTGTAAAATAACAAATGTCTAGACATTTAATATCTGCGAATTGACCTAATTGCGCTTTGACTAGCGTTTGATTGGTCGCCTCCAAAAGAACTGTCGTTAAAGTTTTTAACCATCGCTTTTTGTTTTAAATAAGTAACGTAATCAGAACTATCGTATACGAATTTAACGTTACACGTGGCAGATGGAATGTCTTTAATTAATTGATTAGAATTGTTAACAACCGAAGGCATACAAGATGAGGAGGCACCCCCACCTAAATGATTGGACAATCCGTGCAATCCTGGTCTGCTTTGAAAAGACTGACAACCTCCTCCACAAGAATAATTTTGACGACTTAATAAATCACCAGCATTGTTAACTGCGCGGAAAGGGGTAGTTATGCTTTTTGTTAGGTTTTTGCTTTTGAGTTGGGTTTGATATGAAGTATTCCAGGCATTTTTTAATATAAACCGAGTTTGCTCAAATTCGGTATACCGTTTATCGGTTGTTTGAACCGCTTGTGGCATATAACCGCGTATAGCACCACCACGACTTTTTTTATCAAGAGTAAATATGTTGAAAGAAACGTTGCTTCCACCGATGGGATTTGAAAATCCTACAGACATTTATATATTATATTATTAGATTAAAAGTTTAGTTGTTAAAATTGTTAAAGTTGTTAAATTGTTAAAATTGTTAAAGTTGTTAAAGTTGTTAAAGTTGTATAAAAAAATACTAAACATAACAATTTAACAACTTTAACAACTTTAACAACTTTAACAATTTAATTCTCTAGCATCATTCGTGGCGCAATATTCATCGTATTCAATTCTTGAAACAACAATTTGCACGCGTACGGAATCTCTACATATGAGAAGTCCGCTCGGTTATCGCACATACGACAATGGTGAATATGCATTTTGTCATTATACGCAGAAATAATGCCGCATTTTTTACATACATTTACAGAATATTTATCTGACACGTCATACAGACGTTCTTTGGTGAAACGGGACGCACCGTGTGACACCATACAATCACGTTCCATTTCTCCAAAGCGTAACCCCCCATCACGCGACCGCCCCTCGGCAGGCTGTCTGGTTAAATTAACCATGGGACCGATGGAACGACTATGAACCTTGTCGTTTACCATATGCTTCAATCTCTGATAAAACACCGGACCCGTAAAGACGCTGCATTCGTGCTGTTCGCCCGACAACCCATTATACATCAACTCGTTGCCGTTGGATTCGTACCCGAGTTTAAGAAGTTCGGCACAAATGTCCTTTGTGTCAAATTCTCCAAAGGACGTTCCGTCGCCAAACAGTCCCAACTCTAGAAGAACCTTACCTAGCACCGTTTCTTTCAATTGACCAATCGTCATTCGAGACGGGATTGCATGGGGATTGATGATGATGTCTGGTTTAAGACCGGTGCTTGTAAATGGCATATCGCACTCCGCAATAATGTTTCCCACGGTGCCCTTTTGCCCGTGTCTTGAGCTAAATTTATCTCCAATCACCGGTTTTCTTACGGCACGAACTCTTACCTTTGCGAAATTATAACCTTCTCCGTTTTTGTCGATATAATTTTTATCAATATACGTTTCTTCCATAACTTTGTAAATTTTGCTTTGATCTTCGTACTTGATAAACTCTGCCGAGTTATTTTTGTTTTCTTTGATCGGTTTAACCTTGGCAATAATAATGTCGCGATTCTCGATCAACGTATTTTCGGGCATCACTCCTTTGGAATTCACCTTGTTGTAATTGCCCATTTTGGTTCCCTTTGTTTTAGTGGGGTCAGGTTTGCACCGGATCTCGGCATCGCCATTGATTTTTTGCTTGTCTTCGTCTTTTTCTGTGTGATATACCGTTATCAACGACATTCCTCTATCAATAGATCCTTTATTGATTAACAATGAATCTTCTTGATTGTAACCGGTGTGCGTCATGATGGCAACGATCAATTGGGTTCCACACGGAATTTTATTCAACTGAATCACGTTCATAATTCTTGTATCCACCAACGGTCTCATCGGGTAGTTTAGAAGATACGCTGTTTTATCCATTCTTGTGTCATAATTTGTGACATAAACGCCAATTGCTTGTTTACCTTGTGCGCATTGGTATGTATTTCTAGGTGACTGGTTATGTTCTGGAAATGGAATACACGACGCAAGCACACCAAATATGGTGCTAGGGTGAATTTCGCAATGGGTATATTTGGATATATTGTTTGATTTCGAGACAATTTCGTTGGGTTTTGTGGCAATCAAAGACCAACTTTGTTCTTCTGGATCTATATATTCGATCACCGAATTTTCCAACTTTGCACTTGTTAGCAAATTGTCCCAAACAAATTCGGATTTATTCAATTTATTAATAATAGATGGGTTAATCAATAAGTTCTTATCTTTTACACGCAATAAAGGTCTCGACATTCTTCCTCCATCATTGCAAACACGAATTTCACACAGTTTATAATCAAATATAATAGAAGTGTAAATATTGATAATTCCCTTGTATTTTTTGTCCTTTAAATCAGCAAACAAATCTACCGGGTTGTCTGTAATCCCTATCCAAGCTCCGTTAATGAATACTTTGACCTTTTCATACATATTTTTGGTCGTTAATCCTGGGGAATCAATCGGTGTAATGTTCGGCATAATATATTCATACAAGGATGCTGAATTGGAATGAATTGTAATATGGGTCATATAACTAAGGTTTTTGACAATTCCGACGGATTGACCCTCTGGGGTTTCCGCGGGACACAAATACCCCCAAGACGTATTATGAAGTTTACGCGGAGGAATCAATTTTCCACTTTTATCAGTGGGACACGAAATTCTTCTTGCGTGACTTAAACTAGACACGTAATTCAGTCTGTTTAGCACTTGAGCAACTCCAACTTTATTTGAACTTGCGTGTTTAATACCAAAATCGCCAGTTGACAACGCCCTCTTAATGCCATTCTCGATTGTGGTAGATTTAATAATTTTGTATATATTTGTCATATTAATGATATTTTCATAGTCGTCGGTGGATTTCCAAGACCCATTTTTAATTTCTCTAATTACCTGCTTCTCCATATCCTTCACCAATTTATTGAAGAAATTTCTATAGAGATTGTTAAGAAGAGCACCTGTAAGGTCGATGCGTTTGTTCAGATATGAATCTCTGTCATCACACGTTGAAATTCCAAAGGAAACATACAACAACTTATTTGCCATGTATCCAAGGAAATGGATTTTTTGACAAGTCGTATTGCAGTGAGGAAACAAGTCACTCTTTAGAATTTCTTCCGCAAATTCCTGCTTCTTTTTTATCCCTGTTTCTTTGTCCATATTTATTGGTGTGTACATAACATAATTGGTGATGTATTTAATAGAATCCTCCTGGGTTAAGCATTTATTTGCGTCTATGATGGATGCTTGAAGCGACTCAAGCAATTGTTTATTTTTGTATGTTTCCACATCAAGCATAATTTTTTCGCATATTTCTTTGTCGGTTAAAACCCCCAACGCACGGAAAACGATAAACAGTGGGACGGACTGTTTAACTCGCGGAATTTCAACGACAAGTGCGTTTCCAAATCCGTTGTTTTTTGAACTGATCAGCATATTAATTTGCTTGGGAGAAATGCATTTATAATCAGGAACCGATTTAATTTCTGCTTTCCACGTGTGCTTGGTATCATTTTTAGATACATTATAGCAACATACACGATTTTCGGCAGACCGTTCCTGACCGAGCACCGTTTTTTCAGAACCGTTAATGATGAAATACCCACCTGTATCATATTTGCATTCACCCGTTTGAGTATTTTCAAAATGTTTATATTGGTTCAATACACAAATATTGGATTTAAGCATTATCGGCATTTTTCCAATATGAATGTTGGGGATGGTTTTATAAATGGTTCTCACATTTTCCAATTTTTCACCACTTCTAATAACATATTTAATATTAATGTCGACAGTGGTTGCCGACGCATAAGTAAAATTTCTCAAGCGGGCTTCTTGCGGAAACATTATTTTCGTTGCCCCATTGTTTTCGTGAATTTGTGGTCTATAAATATTAAAATTTTCAAAGGTGATGAAAATTTCAAGAGAATGTTGTTTAGTTTCAGGGTCTAAATCCTGTTCGGATACGATTCGCACAGGATTAAACATTTGAATTGTCTTTAAGATTTGACACCCGACAAAATTGTTATATGACTCCAATTGGTGTCTAACAAATCTGTCCAAATGTTCTCCCTTGAAATAAGACTCAATAATATTCCAAGGGGTTTCAATAAATTGGTCATTTTCTATGTCAAACGTGTCGTTGTTTTTAGAACTCATATTTTCGGTTGTGTTTTTTATTTCTGTCATATTTTGGGTTATTATTCATCTCAATTTGTTTTTAAATTGTTTCTATAATATAATTCAACACGTAGTTAAAAATAGATATTTATTATTTATAGGTATAATAAATGTCAAATAAAACAATTTCAATTAATCCAAACTTATTTAGTACAAAGGGTTCTAAAACGAAAAAAAACACAAAAGATAAACCAGAAAAAATAAAACCATTAATATCACCAAATGTTTTGAAAAATAAATTATTGTCTCGAATTAAAGAACATAAAAATCGTGAAAATGAAAAAACAAAAGAACAAAATAAACAACCAAACACCCAAAAAACGTCAGACGCATCTGCGTATACAGACGAATTTAACACATCCATCAATTATTTACAAACATTGTCCACACACAAAAAAAATATTGAAAATAAAATGAAAAGAGAAAAACGAAAAGAAGAATTGGAGAGAAAAACAGTTAAAAATTATTCATCCATAACCGAACCATACCAAAACGTTAATATTGAATTGCCTGAAGAACTACAAGAAACCGTCGCTCCCATAAATACACCGCAAATGGTATTTCATCAACAACCTCCCATTATATTAAACACATTAAATAAAAACGATGTTCCTTATGGAATATTAAAGGGTGGGGCAAAACCTACGTATAGACAGTGGACAAGAACAAATAGAAATGATGAAGTAATTGTTAATGATATTAACCCGTCAACGAACGAAAAAAGTGAACGCGAAATGAGGTTGATGAAATTAAGAGAGAAAATTAAAATTAAACAAGCGGAAGAAGAAATTAAAAAACGACCACCATCAATTTTACCTAACGAGGATAAACACGATGACCACAATTTTAAATATAACGATATTCCTCAACCATCCATCATTAAACCTAACGAAACCATCATTAAACCTATCGCAACCCCTACACCGACCCCCGTAAATTATTTAATTAACGAGAACGAACAAATTATTGCTATTAAAAAAATAACAAGAAAGACAATAAAAAGAACTTATACACTTGGTCGTTCAAAAGTTAAAAGGTCTGTTGCGGTTTTAATTAAGGATCGAGGAACGCGGAAAAAAATTATTAACGCTCAAAAAGAACTTAAACAAAAACCAATCAACGAAATTAAAACATGTTTAAGAGAACAAAATTTAATAAAGGCTGGTAGCAACGCACCAAACGATGTTTTAAGAAAAATATATGAATCCGCAATGTTATCGGGCGAAATTAGTAATAGTAACGCGGAAACGTTGTTGCATAATTTCTCAAGGGTCGAAAAAGAATTATAATATACGCTTATTGTATTATGGAAAAATACAAAGATAAATTAGATGATTACAAATACAATTTTTTAGTTGATCTTCAAAATCATTTAAATCAAGAATTTATTTTTTATGGGAGCATTAACAGAATGGATTACTTTAAAAATAACAGCGACATTGACATTGCGATAATAACAGACAATACACGCAGCGTATTATTTAAAATTCAACATTATTTAAAGATAGACAAAACCAATATTAAAAAAATATACCAGCAATTTAATAAAAAAAACACCAATATTGTTCGCGGATATAAAATAAAATATAAGGACGTCGAAAACAACTTTAGGTTTGACATGAATGTTTATGATGAAAAATATAGAACATTTGTATTGGACAATATTTACAAACACAACACGATGCCTATTGTATTGTCCGCATTATTATGTATTTTAAAATTTTTATTTTATAAATTATACTTATTTCCGAAATCATTTTTTATGCAAATTAAAAACGCTATATTTTATTTTCAATACAATAATACATTTTTTACCATTTAACCTGTTTAACAATTATAATACTTATTTTATTAGATGCGTCGAGAGATTATATAAAAGATATTAAAGATATCCATTTAATTATATTAACTAAAATAATTGAAAATGGCATTAATCAAAGAGTATTTCGAATTAACCGATAAATATAAAGATGAATATGGAGAAAGCGCCATATTATTGATGCAAGTCGGTTCTTTTTTTGAAGTATATGGAATACAAGAATCAACCACAGGAATTATCACTAAAAGTAAAATTGTCGATTTTTCCCAAATTTGTGAATTGAATATCGTTAAAAAAAACACGTGTGTCGGTCAAGACAATGTGGTTATGGCAGGATTTAAGGACATGCAAATTGAAAAATATATTAAAAAAATTCAAGACGCAGGATTTACTGCGGTTGTATATACACAAGACGAATCCGCAAAAAACACTTCTCGCAGTCTTTCAGGTGTCTTCTCTCCGGGCACCTATTTTCATAATGAAAATCAAAAATTGACCAATTCAATCGTGTGTATTTGGATTGAATTGGTGGAAAATAAATTGTTTAATAAGGGAAAATTCATAGTAATTGGCGTTTCCAACATTGACATTTATACAGGCAAAACAAATATTTTTCAATTCAAGGAAAAATATTCAAACAACCCAACGACGTATGACGAATTGGAAAGATTTATTTCAATATATAATCCTTGTGAGACAATCATTATTTCAAATCTAGAAGGAGAGAACGAAATAGACGATGTCATTAATTATACAAGCATTAAAAGCAGTTTAATACATAAAATTAAAATAACCAACGAAGAAACTCCTAAAATGACCAGAGTAAAAAACTGTGAAAAACAGGTGTACCAAATGGAACTTCTCTCCAAGTTCTATAAAATTGAAAATTACGACGCATTCGTCCAAAATTTTTATGATAACAATATTGCTACTCAATCGTTTTGTTATTTGTTGGATTTTGTCTATCAACATAACACACACTTGGTAAATAATATAGCCGAACCCGTTTTTGATAATTGTTCTAACCGACTTTTGCTGGCTAACCACTCATTAAAACAATTAAATATCATCAATGACGGAACGACAAATTCAAGCAAGCATTCGTCAGTTTCACAATTATTAAACGAATGTATTACCCCGATGGGGAAACGAAAATTTGCGTACAATATTCTAAACCCGATTTATGACGAAGTTAAATTGCAACGCGAATACGACATTACAGATTATTTTCTCTCTAAATATAGTTTTTATGAACCATTTATTAAACAACAACTATCTACCATTCGTGATATTTCTAAATGGGAAAGACAAATATTCTTGAAAAAGATATCTCCGAGAGATATTTTCAATTTGAATGACAACTTATGTACTATTTGGGAAGTATATGAAAAAATGGGTCAAGATAACACCATAAAGGAATATTTTTTGGAAACAGACCCATTTGTGGTTAATATTAAATCATGTTGCAACGAAATTACGACCTTTATTGATGAAAATATCGACCTCGAAATTGCTTATGAACTGGAACAAACACGTAATTTTGAAATTAATTTTATAAATAACGGTATTGACCAAGAGTTGGATTTACAAACAACAAATTTAAAAGAGATGGAAGCAAAATTGCTTTCAATCACCAAATGTCTTAATTCGTTGATTGAAAATAGAGAGAAGAAAAGCGCAAAAATTAATGATTGTGTAAAGATACACGAAACTGAAAAAAATAGTTTAAGTTTAATTACTACCATTAGAAGAAGCAAACTATTGACCGAAGGTCTTCCAGACCAACCAAAAATGGTCGAATTAAATTATTGCAACACCGATACCAGCACAACAAAATCGTTTAATTTTGAAATTTCAAAAAAAAAGTTTACGTTTGAAAAACAATCTGCGTCCAATCATTTTATTTTACACGATGACATTACCGCGTTATGTAGAAGCATTTCAAGTATTAAAATTTCGATGAAAGAATTGATTACTACGGTCTATAATAAATTTGTCACCAAATTTGAATTGTATCAAGCCAAGATGGAAAGCATTATAAATTTCATTACTATGGTGGACATGGTATATACCAAAAGTTCAATCGCACTAAAATACAATTATTGTAAGCCAACCATTAAGTCAAGCGACAAGTCTTTTGTAAACGCCAAAAACTTAAGACATTGTTTAATTGAGCGTTTCCAATCAAACGAGTTGTATGTTTCCAACGACGTTGTTCTTGGGGACGGAAACGTGGACGGAATTCTGCTTTACGGAACAAATGCAGTAGGAAAAACAACACTAATTCGCTCCCTAGGAATATCCGTTATAATGGCACAGGCCGGATTATTCGTTCCTTGTTCGGAGTTTACTTATATGCCATATAAATACATTTTTACCCGCATAATCGGCAATGACAATATGTTTAAAGGTCTATCAACTTTTGCGGTAGAAATGTCTGAACTCCGAACCATTTTACGTCTTGGCGACCAAAATAGTTTAATATTGGGCGACGAATTGTGTTCTGGCACCGAAATCCAAAGTGCGATAAGCATTTTTGTTGCGGGAATTCAAAAAATGCACGACTTGAAAAGTAGTTTTATTTTTGCAACCCATCTGCACGAAATCACAAATTACGAGGAGATAATCTCTTTAAAAAGTGTCAAGTTAAAACACCTGTCGGTTGTCTATAATAAAGAGCAGGACCTTTTAATTTATGACAGAAAACTTAAAGATGGACCAGGAACCAGTATGTATGGTCTGGAGGTATGTAAATCACTTGGGCTTCCTCAAGAATTTTTGGATGCCGCATATGAGATACGGATGAAATACCACCCTACGGATGCGTGTGTTCTTTCTCTCAAAACATCCAGATATAACTCTAAAAAGATTGTGGGAATGTGTGAAAAATGCGGGACCAACATTGGAACCGAAGTGCATCATCTTCAGCATCAATCTGCGGCTGAACCAAACGATTATATTGTATCTGGCGACAACACCTTTCATAAAAATAACCTGGCAAATTTAATGACGTTATGCGAGACGTGTCATCATACAGAACATTCCAATACAAAAAATGGGAGCAAACGGATTAAAACTACCAACGGAACAAAAATCGCGCTATTATAGTTTAATTGTTTCTTTTTGTTTTATGACCGTTTGTCTTTTTTCTTTTTGTTTTATCTCCGTTTGTCTTGATCCTTTTTGTTTTATGACCGTTTGTCTTTTTTCTTTTTGTTTTATCACCGTTTGTATTGTTCCTTTTTTTATTGCCACCAACAGGATTTATTATAGGTTTATTTTTGTGTGAATATATTCCCTCAAATGAGGTTGATTTATCAATGCCTGTTATATAAATTAAATTTCCGGTTAGAGGGGGGTCAATTTCATTAACAATGTTATAAGGTTCCGATTTTTCAACAATGGTTTTAAACGCTTTTTCTGTTAGCATAATGTCTTCTGGGACTTCAACCATAATTTTAGAAATACCTGTCATATTTTTAAATATGACTGTGGATTTGTTTTGATTTTCAGGTTGTTTTTCTCCTTGAACGTTCGTTTTATTACCATCTTGTTCGAGTGATAAACCGTCTCCTTCTGATTTTTCAATTTTTTCTTTCTCTTCCAACTCGGTGTCTCTAATATTTAAACTTTCAACGTTGCTTTTAGACCTATATATTGACAAATCATAAAACCCAACTAATGCTTTACTAGTATCATTTTGGATTGGGTATATTAATACACGACAAACAGTATCTCCTTTTTTGGACAAATTAATTGGTTCATTAACACGTTTGACATTTTTCCCAAAGACATTTCCTAATGAAATCCCTCCTATATATGAAATTCCTAGATATTCAGTGTGATATCCCATAGGCATTTTTGCGAGCAACGGTCCCTTTGGTCCCTTTTCTCTTTTTTCTTTCGTATTTACACAATTTAACGGTAAATTAAAATCATAGGTCATCGCTAAACGTGTACCACGACAACGATGCGACAAACTATTTCCTACTTGTACAAGACAATCTACATTTGTGGTCTCTCGCAATTTATTTATCATTTTTTTAGAATCGTCATCCATTTTGTTGTTTATGGAACCCGAACAAGGGTGGTCGAACCCAATTTTTGGCAAAGCAGGGACAGGATCGTTGTAAGAAACGATTCTCAAGTAAGTTATACGACCATTTATTTCATTCTTAATTAAACTGATGAAATTTTTATAAGATTCGCTCTCTTTAGGACTACTATTTTGAAAGTTGTTTTCATTATTAGTAGTCAACTCGCAAAAATGTCTTGCTAGGTCCTTGCTAAGAACTCTTGGAGAACCATACGTAAAACAACCAATATTGATGTTTAATGATGGATACAAATTTGTAAAGTTATCTTCATTACTTATGTGTGCTACATACACGTATGCAAATATGGTTGCTAAACCACCACCCAACGAATGTCCAGTCGTAATAACATTTACTGAACCTTTTTCAGCATTAGGATTTATTTTATCAGATACGTATTTAATTGATGCTATCAACGTATGTGCGGTTTCTATAAATATTTTATAAATTCCGTAAAGAAATTTTTCTTTGTCTTCTTCTTTTACAAGACCGCTTATTATATTACCTGACCACATTGCGGTTAAAGATGATGGTTTTGTGTATGAACCGGCAGATTTAGCATCACTTGTTCCTCTAAAGACAACATTTACTATATTTGGCATTCGTTTATCTCCTACCACATAGGTAGTTCCATAATTAGATGTAGCTATGGTTGCGAATACTAAATTGTCATTTGGCACCGTGGTTGTTTCAATATCGCAATTTGCGTTATCAGAAGAGATTCGTTGTTCGCCATTTACCTTGTTTATTTCCTGTGCCCAGGGCAAAAATCGCAAACTTAAACCTGCGTCTGTTTCATATGTATCTAATCCAAATTTTTTCTCTCCATTTTTTAGAGAAAACATTTCTTCATCCCTTAAAATATTCGGGATCCGGTTTTTAATTGTGTTATTCATATCTGACATAAGTTCTTCGGGTATAATTGGTCCAAAAATTTTTGTGTAATGACCTAAAAATTGATGTTCGTTCATATAAGATAATCTGGAATAAACCGACCCTATAAATGATATTATATTCACGCTTGTTCCATAATCTTCAGTAAATGTAGTATTTAAATCTTTCTTTCTAAATAAATTAATTCCAACTTTTTTATTTTTTACCGGTGTAGTTTCCTGATTCGAAGATACATTAGGCGCGGTTATTTTGTTCTTAACTAGTTCTACATCGTTGTTAACTGGAACCAATTCTTTGGTTACTTGGGATGGTGTATTTAAAGTTGAAGATGAACCATTTTTATTAACAATTGGTTCAGACATTTTAGACGATGTTCCACCCATATTATTATATTACAATATTTAAATAATGATTAAATGATTAAATGATTAAATGATTAAATGATTAAATATATAACTCGATAATAATAATATTGCATTATTTTATAATATGAAAGGAGGCTTACCAACACCAACATCTCTTGGCGTTGGTGTATCAAAGACTGCTTTGAACGCATCTTTACAGGTAGCAAAACAAACAAAACAAATGGTGTCAGATTGTTACAGACAATGTGCACAAAAAGCGAAAGATACAGCGAAGAATCTTAATAATCAAGCAACCAAATATGCAACTGACACAATCACAAATGCGTCTGGTAAATTTAATGACAATATCGACAACACTGAAATACCTTCTACCTTAGGTGGAAAAAAACGTCGGTCTATACGAAACATTAAAAGAACACGAAACATTAAGAGGACACGAAAATATAAACGCGGTTCAAATAAAAAACCCATTCGTAATCGTCGCAAAATTACGCACAGACGATAGTTTCGCACGACAACGTTTAAATTATAATTTAATACTTATATATTATTGCAATACTATATAAATGAATATTAAACAAATATTAAGACATTTCATCGTTGTTTTTTTGTTTGTTTCGTTTGTTTTATTTATTAATTCTGTCGTTGAAAATTTTAGTGACGCAAAAATACATAAAAAATTATTGGGTATTGTCACCGTGGAAGGAAACGAGACGATGATGGGTGGTAGGTCTATTCCTATGAATATGAGCGACGCATTCTGCGACAAATATCGTGGGTCAAGTGGAGAATTAAACGGAAAATGCGGCGCGCTAACCAAAAATAACTGTGGGGATACGTCTTGTTGCGTTTGGACGAGCGACCAAAAATGCGTCGCTGGAAACGCGCAAGGACCGACATTTAATAGCGACGCAAACGGGAAAACTAAAATACATGATTATTATTATTTCCAGAATAAATGTTATGGCGATAAATGTTCTAGAACGTAAGTCGTTTAATGGTTATTCCAGCATCGCTTGCCAAATCGCCAATGGTGTGATGGTTGTTATAATCTTCCAAATAAACAATTGTTTTAATTCCGCACGCGGCAATTGTCCGGAAACAATTTAGACATGGGTGATGCGTAATATAAATAACTCCTCCATCCAAAGACGTCCCACGTTTAGCACAGTCCGAAATCGCGTTAATTTCGCTATGAATAATAGACTGTTCGTGGTTGTCTTCAACGCGACTGATGTGGGGAGCACCAGAAATAAATCCGTTATAACCCATAGAGATGATATGATTATTTTTCACAATAACGGTGCCTACTTTTAATCTTTCACACGGAGACCGACAAGACGCAACGACGGCAATCGTCATAAAATATTCGTCCCAATCGATGCGGTCATTTAATGTTTTTTTGTATTGCAATACGGATGACAGCATATAATAGATGACTTGACCGGTTGCTTTAAATAATATTCATTTTTTATTGTTTTATTTTATTGTAATTATTAAAAAAATAAAAATAAAAATAAAAATGAATAGAAAATAAACAAATATAAGAATAATATACTAATTAATATATACGAAACATGATTATCCCGGTTAAATGCTTTACTTGTGGAATGGTTATCGCCGACAAATATAGATATTATTTGGCAGAGGTTCGCAAAAAGAAATTGGCTAAAAATGGAAATGGAGAGTCTGTAGACATCAACAAGGTTATTTATTTTACCAAGGAGTTTAGGGACAAGACGCCCGAAGGGGAAGTTCTTGACGAGTTAAACCTTACAAAAATGTGTTGCCGTAGACATTTCTTAACGCACGTTGATATTGAATAATTTCTCATTATATATTATAATGGGGAAAACTTCGAAACGAATTGGAAAATCCAACCAGAGAATGTATAAAATGCGAGGTTGCTCTAAATCGCGTAAAAACATAACAAACAAAAAAACAAGAACAAACAAAAAAACAAGAACAAACAAAAGAAAACACCATTTAGGAGGAAGTTCCAGGATAGGTGCCGATTTAAATTTAGCGTATCCGTCCAATAACGTACAAACCACAAAATCACCTTTTTTAGCTTATACAGGAAAAGGTGGAGCAAGTTCTTCACAATATCCACAAGCAACTTTACCAAACACCGATCCGAAATTTGACCAATCTATAGGAACCAACTTTATAAACCCCATAAAACGTGGTGGTGGAGGTGTACCAAATGGACTAACCGGGTCTCCTTGGACGGGGTCTCCAAATAATTGGCCGGGGGTAAATAACGTTCAGGGTGGGAACAACCATTATGCACTAAATAGTTATAAGCAAGACCCGCAAACAGCGATGTTGGCAAACACCGGTTCTCAACCTCGTCTTTATTCTGGTGGAAAAAAAGGATGTTCCAAAAAAAATCGTTCCAAAAAACAAAAAGGTGGAACTTTATCTAATTTTTTGAGTCAAGACTTGCTTAATTTGGGAAGACAAACTCAGTTTGGTCTTGGTTCGGCATATAATTCATTTAACGGATACGCTCAACAAAATAATAATCCGTTGCCGTGGAAAGGACAACTAAATGCGTCAAATATAAACAATATTAAACAATATTAAACAATATTAAGATTTGTTGCAATTATTTTCTACTTATACTTCATAATGGCGAATTCTTTTCCAAAAAAACTAAAAGATTTGTGTACTCCGGCGTTGTTATATTTATGTATTTCCATTATTTCGCTTTTTGCGATTTTGCTTCAAAATTTGGGCAATTCGAATAGTTATCACATGGGTTCATTTTCGTGTCGTGTCCCTAACACCACATTAATCTTTATAGTTAAATTTATATACATATTATTTTGGACTTATATTCTTAATTTAATTTGCAAAGACGGTCACGTAGGTATTTCTTGGTTGCTTGTTCTTTTGCCGTGGATTTTATTATTTGTTGTAATGGGGATTCTTATGTTAAACATGTAAATGTGATATAATTTAGAGCAACGCGTATTTTAAATGCCGACTTTTATTAGTTCTTATAAATCTTTAATGTTCTTCTTTTGGTATATTTTCTCTTATTTGTCTTATTTTTATAGTAATCTTTATTATAAGCATAAATAAAGTAATTTTTATAATTTTCTTCTTTTATTTTTTCTATTGATGATTTTACACTTTTTTCTAATTCTGTAAATGTGTTTGGTTTATCTAATTTTACATAATGTTTCATTTGGTTAAAAAACTGCTCTATACTATTCAGTCTTGGGTGATAAGGACAGGTATAAACTAAAAAATTACCACTTTCTTTTATTATTTGTTTTGTGCTTTCTTTTTTATGTATTTGTCCGTTGTCTAAAACAAATAATTTACCTCTTACTTTATTACATATATGTTTCAAAAAATCGTTAAATCTTTCTGAATTAACTGCTCCATTTTGGTATAATTCAAACCCTATACATTTTTTATTATTTATTGCTACTACCAAAGAATATTTTTTGAATACTTCATTATTAGTTGTTTTCTTTACACATCTTTCTCCTAAAAATGCTCTACAATAGTTATGTGTAAGTGATGTGCTAACAGAAGTTTCATCAATAGAAATTATATCTTCTAATTTGAATTTATTTATTACATCAAAAAATTCTTTTAGTTCTTGTTTTTCATTTCTAATATTTCCTCTATAAGTTTTTGGAAAATGCTTGAAAGTTGCTCTCTTTCTGGTAATATTATTATCTCTAATAATATTTGATAAATATTGTCTTGATATATCTAATTTTGGAAATTTTGTTTTGAGTAATTCGTGTAAAAAATTCATTTGTATATCGCTATGATTTCGTAAGGTTTCTTTGATAAATTGTATATGTTGTTTTTCTAACTTATAATACCCTAACTTTCTTGTTTTTCTATTAACATTTTTACTTTTATCATATCTTTCAACCCATCTTTTCAAACTTCTTTCACTACATTCAAATACTTCACATACCTTAACATAATTATTTATTTTATGGTAATAATTAACTGCTTTTAACTTCAAATCTGGTGTAAATTGTTTAGTCATTTATATAATTATATAATAAAATTGAATTAAAATTAATCTGTTTATGCTATATATTAATTGGTAGTAAAATGTCTCTTGAAATAGTTATCAACGAAAAAACCATAAAAAATCGTCATTCTATATTATCTAATTATCTTAAAAATAATAATGTTGGTATTTTGAATGAAAGTTATACTTTATGGTTTAAACATATTTTTGAAAAGTTTTATACACCAGACGAGCAATATACTAAATTCAGTGCTTCACAAATTTCAAATGTATCCATAGTTAAAGATAATTATGGAAAAAAATGTTTTTGTATTTGTGTAAATGATACTTGGTTCCCAACATCTATAAAAAGACTTGCTGGTGGTAATAGAAATGATAAAGCTAATTTAATAAGAGCATTAAGAAATGCGATAGAACCACAAATTAACGATTTTCGCAAAAATAATCCATTAAACCATATAAATATTTGTCCGATTACAAATGAAATATTGAGTTTAGATGCCGAAGTAGACCATCAAATACCATTTTATATTTTAGCGGAAGAATGGATAAAGAATAATAAAAATATTTCTTACATTTACAATTTAGATAAATTTGATTATATTTTACAAGAACCATATTACAGCAGTTGGTTTAATTTTCATTTAGAAAAATCAATATTAAGATGGGTGTCAAAAGAGGGTAATAAAATTGCGCATAAATTATATGTTAAAACTGATTAATATAAAAAATATTAATAATTTAGGAAAAATATTTAAAATTATTTTTTAATGATATAATAGTTTATAATGAATAATGATATTGACTACAAAAGATTATATGAATTATCTATTATTGAAAAAGAAAAAATATTAACAGACAATCAAAAAAAACAAGAAAAAATTAATGAACTAATTGAAGAACTAAACTCATATAAGATTGAAAATTATAATAAAAAAACCTACTATCAAAAAAATAAGGAGAAAATTATTGAAAAGGTTAAGGAATATAATAAAAATTATGTAAAAACACCAGAACAAATTAAAGAATATAACAAACGAGCATACGAAAAAAGAAAGGCAAAAAATTAGAAGAACAACATTTAGAGAAATAATTATTTAGGAAAATTTATTAAATAAATAATTATTTAGGAAAAGTATTTAGAAATATTTTCTTTACATATATTATAAAATGGAATTGGAAGAAAAACCGCCAGACCCTTCCGAACAAGTTTATAGGATTATTAAGTGTCCTTTGAAATGTGTTTTGAAAAGGTATGATACATTACAACCTATTATTGAAAAGGCAGTTATGGATATGAATGAAATTGTTATTTTGTCTTATCAGTTTATTCGTATGTATTTATTAAATAAATTCAATAACAACCAAGAATTACCTATTATCAATAAGCAGTTTGTTTTAGATGTAATAAAAACAATTAGTTCCCCAAATACGAAAAGAGGACAAAAAACAAAGGAAGATAATATTAAAAATGCTACTGGAAAATCAGATATAAAACAATTTTATAATGAAGAATTTTCTAAATTAGTATATTTAAGTGAAACTAAAAAACCATCATATTCAAACAAAACGTATATAATAGCAATTACTGCGAATGAAATGATTACTTGTATCAATACAAACATATCTACTCATTTTGTAAAGCATTTATTCAAATATATTAATTGTTTATTCAAAGAACCGAAGTTGTTAGAAATCAAAAAAGAAAATGATAAAGAAAAGCGTAAAGAACTTTATAAAATTTTAAACCAAGAAATTCGTGATTTGAAAAGTGATTTAATTAATAATAAAATAGAAAATTCAAAAGAAGAATACCATAGTTGGATTAGAGAAAATAAACATTTTTTATTTCCAACTAAAATAAGTAAATCAGTTGCTTATGATGTAAAGGCTAATCCAGAAAAATATATTAAATATTCTTTCTATATAAATCAGAAAATAGAAGAATTAGGAAAGCGTCCTTATCAAGTTATACCACAAAGAAATAATGTTGTTCCAAAAAGTATTACATTAAATTCTAATGGAATTGTTGATTTGATTGATGATAAGAAACAAACTATATTTCAATATAATAAAAGTGAATTAGTCTTACACGCAAAGAAACACCAAAAACATATTTGGAGTAAGATATTGAAACTGGAAAAGAAACCTATTTTTAAACAGAAAGAATATATTTTTTATAACCAAATTATTACTGATGGTTTTACTTGTTCTCTATTGTTTATTTTGAAAAAATACAAAGATAAAGTATTTGGCGATAAATTACCAAAAGTAAATGATGAAATGGAATTTACCAAATTGGAAGATTTATCAAAGGAAAAGTGTAATGAATATTTAACAGATAAATACAAATTAGTTTCATTAGACCCTGGTAAAATTAGACCAATTACAATGATTGATGAAAATAATAAATTTTTTAAATATACTGCTTGTAGAAGAAGGTTTGAAACATATACAAAACAAAGCAATTACATTATTTTACAAGAAAAGAAGAAAAATAGTATTATAGAAAAAGAAACAAAATTATCCAATTTCAATTCAAGAACTCTAAACCAAGACAACTATTCAAATTACATTACAAATAAAACAATATTAAATAATGAGTTGAAAGAATTTTACCAAAAACCTTTATTTCGTAAATTAGCGTTTCGTAGATTTATCAGAACCAAACAAAGTGAGGTTAAATTATTGAATGAGATTGAAAATACATATCTTACCAAAGAAGAAATAAAACAAGGTAGAAAGATTGTTATTTTACACGGAGATTATAGTAGAACATCTCAAATGAAAGGTTGTATTTCTACACCCAATATTGGTATGAAAAAATTATTATTATCCAGATTTGATATTGTAGAAGTAAATGAATTCAATACTAGTAAGTTATACAATAAAACTTTAAAAGAAATGGAAAATGTTATTGTAATAAGGAAGAAACATAAAAAATCACTCCACGAAATACTAACTCCAAAAGAGGAAACAAAATGTCGTATATTCGTAAATAGAGATACTAATGCTTGTAAAAACATATTATTACTTGGTAAATGTTATTTAGAAAGTCAAACAAGACCAGAACAATTTACAAGAAAAACAATAGTTAAGGAAAAGGTTAAGAAACCAAGAAAAACAAGCAAATTTACAAGTTACAAAAAATAAATAGTTGTTTCATTAAGGTAGTAAATGAAATAACATTAGATGGGAATTTGCTTATCTACCATAAAGTAAGCAAATGTTAAACCCATTACATAGAATTTAGTTTATCCTCCTTTAAGGAGGAAGCACTCGTATTTTTTTGTTGATTAAGTCGGCATTTAAAATACGCGTTGCTCTAAATGGTAAACTATTTTATATTTAAATTATATAATGAAAACAATCATTAAAAATGGAATGTCTTATAATCAAAGTGGATGGAAATATATATCCATTCGCGGAAACCCCAAAGAGCGAGGATACGCTTACGGATATTTATGTGCCGACGATTTTAAAGAAATACAAAGGATGTTGGCCTTTTTAATCATGGAATCATATGGCGTTGAATGGAGTTATTTAGTAACAACGATTTCAACCGATTTTAGTGAAATGACAAAACGAGAGTTTAAAGAATTATACGAAGAAATGGAAGGAATCGCCGAAGGTTGCTCGGCAAATGGTTGTAAAACCACCGTCGACGAAATAATCGCATGGAATTTTTACATGTCCATTCCTTACTGGTATTCAACAAAATCGCAGACAAGAGTAGGAAAAGAAGGAGGGTCTGGTGACAGATGTAGTGCTTTTATTGCAGTTGGCGATTGGACGGAAGACGGTGAAATAGTATGTGCTCATAATTCATTCATCGATTATATTGACGGGCAGTATTCAAATATAATTTTGGATTTAAGTCCTACCACAGGTCACCGATTTATTATGCAAACGAGTCCTTGTTGGATTTGGAGTGGAACCGATTTTTTCATTACTTCCAAAGGCATCGTTGGGGTGGAGACTACGTTTGGTGGGTTTTTACCATACGAAAAAAAATTTCCTATTGGATATAGAATAAGAAAAGCGATGCAATATGGAAATACAATAGACGAATATTGTGAAATATTGTTGCACGAAAATTCTGGAGATTACGCAAACGCATGGTTGTTTGGGGATACAAACACGAATGAAATTTTAAGAATTGAATTGGGTCTTAAATATCATAACATAGAGAGAACAAAAAACGGTTTTTTCATTGGGTTCAACGCGCCATACGACGAACGCATTAGAAATTTAGAAATAACAAACTCCGGTTTTTATGACGTTAGAAGACATCAAGGAGCAAGACGTGTTCGATTGTCCGATTTAATGGACGAACACAAGGGGAAACTAAATGTTAACATAGCTAAACAAATTTTGGGAGATCATTATGACGTATACCTAAACAAAAACGATAATCCGTGTTCGAGAACGGTGTGTTCTCATTATGATTTGGACGCAAGAGAATACATGTCTGAACAAGGAAGACCTAAACCGTTCGCTCCACACGGAACCGTTGATGGAATTGTGTGTGATAGTAAAATGGCAAAGAAAATGAGTTTTTCGGGTCGGTTTGGAAATTCGTGTGGAATTCCGTTTAATAAAACAGAATTTTGCAAAAAACACAGACAATATGACATTTTTTGTCCTTATTTAAAAGATAGACCAAGCGAACCGTGGTGTGATTTTTCCATTACCAATTTAAGCAAAAAACATAACACCACAAGGAAAAAGAATACGAAAAAGAATACGAAAAAGAATACGAAAAAGAATAGGACCCCTGATAAATAACCTAAATTAAAGTAATAAAACGCATAATAGTAATAAATAAATAAATATATAAAAATATAATTATTTATAATATAAATGGACAAGGAAACTATTTCGTGGAAAATTATTGATACATACTTTAAAGACAATCCGTCGTGTATGGTTTCGCATCATTTGGGGTCGTTCAACGAATTGTTTAAAACCGGTGTCTCTCGTATTTTTCACGAAAACAATCCAATTCGATTTATTGAAAGTGACGAAGAAAAACAAGATAAAAGAAACGAATGTTTGTTGTATTTAGGCGGAAAAGACGGAACCAAAATTTATTATGGTAAACCGGTTATTTACGACGACCATAACGCGCATTTTATGTTTCCAAACAATGCCAGATTAAGAAATATGACATATGGGATAACCATTCATTATGATGTTGATGTTGATTTTAAATATTTTATTGGAGACACATTAAAAGAACATTCGGTGTTGTTGCCAAAAATTTTCCTTGGTAGGTTTCCCATTATGATTCAATCTGATTTATGTATTTTAAATTCATTAACGAGAGAAGTAAGATTCAATATGGGTGAATGTCGTAGCGATTATGGTGGATATTTTATAATTGATGGGAAGGAAAAGGTCATTGTATCACAAGAAAAGTTTGCCGACAATATGCTTTACATAAAAAAAAACAAAGACGACGATATATATAGTCATTCTGCTGAAATTCGGTCGGTTTCAGAAGATACTTCTAAGCCTATAAGAACCACCGCAGTAAAAATCATCGCACCCTCTCCTCGTTTAAGCAATAAACAATTTGTCGTTTCTATTCCAAATGTTAAAAAACCGGTTCCGCTTTTTATATTAATGAGAGCGCTGGGAGTTGTTTCCGACAAGGATATAATTCAATCATGTTTATTATTAAATTTAGACGACGATACCAAATATAATAAAAACGTTGATTTATTTATTCCGTGTGTGCATGATGCGAATAAAATATTTAACCAACAAAACGCGTTGGAGTTTATTGCGGAATTAACCAAACGAGGAACAGTGTCAGGTGTTATTGAAATTCTATCCGACTTTTTTTTACCTCACATAGGCGAGTTGAATTTTTTAGAAAAAGCGTATTTTGTAGGATATATGGTAAATCGGTTGATAAAGGTTTATACAAAGGAAGAAAAACCAACTGACCGAGACAGTTTTAAATTTAAACGTGTTGAACTTTCGGGAACGCTTTTATATGATTTATTTCGTGAATATTATTTAATACAAAAAAAGGACATTACGCGAAAAATAGACGAAGAGTATTATTACCACAAGGGAGAGTATAAAGACGATGACACTTTTTCACGAAAAGAAAAAAAACAAATGAAAAATAAAGGTAAATCGGACGACAATAAATACCAGGACAACTTTACCTCTCTCATCGAGTCCAATTTTAAATCATTTTTTAAGGAGCGTATCGTAGAACAAGGTTTTAGGAAAGCATTTAAAGGGAACTGGGGGTCTCAAGCAAATACCAAACGCGTGGGGGTGGTTCAAGATTTAAACCGTCTAAGTTGGAACGCCTTCATATCACATTTACGAAAAATTAATCTACCTATGGAACCTAGCGCAAAGGTAGTGGGTCCGAGACTGTTAAATTCGTCTCAATGGGGAATGATTGACCCAATAGACACTCCAGACGGTGGAAATATTGGATTGCACAAACACATGACCATTAGCAGCTATATTACTAGTGGGTCCTCTGGTTACCCAATCATTTCGTGGTTGAGAAAAAACACTCCTTTGCGAATTTTGTTGGAATGTTCGCCAGAACAATTGGGGAACAGTTCAAAAATGTTTGTCAATGGAAAATGGATAGGAGTAATAGACGACCCAATCAAAGTTATTAATTTGCTTAAGTTATATAGACGCAACGGTGTCATCCCAATTTATTCAAGTATATCATTTAATTATCAAAAAAATGAAGTCTATATTTATACGGACTCGGGCAGATTAACGAGACCTATTTTTTACATAGACGACGGAAAATTAAGTTACGACAGACCTGAAATTAAAAAAATGTTGGAAGAAGGAACGATTAAATGGGAAGAAATGGTGTCTGGTATCCTCCCAAAATCAGACACCGATTTTTCAACAAAAAACAATAAAACATATGATTTACTCGAGTTATACGAAGATATTGGGAAAAATCACGACGAAATTTTCAAGAAATTAAATCAACACAAATCGTTGGTGGATTATATTGATACAGCAGAAGAAGAAACTTCCCTAATTGCGATAGATGACGTAGCACAAAATAAATGGTACACAAACATGGAAATAGACCCGTCGTTGTTATTGGGCGTCTTGGGAAATATGGTTATTTATCCCGAAAATAATCCCATAACTAGAAGTGCGTTTTCTTGCGGACAAAGCAAGCAAGCCGTTTCGGTGTATCATTCCAATTATCAAATGAGAATAGACAAAATGGGGGTTGTATTAAATTACGGACAGGTTCCGCTAATAAAATCAAGATATCTCGAATACGTAAATAAAGAAGAAATGCCTTATGGGGTTAATGCGATTGTTGCGATCATGAGTTATACTGGATACAACGTGGAAGACGCTATATTAATCAACGCTGGTGCGGTCGAACGCGGCATTTTTAGAACTACTTATTTGTCCTCTTATGAAACGAGAGAAGAAAGTTCAAAGATTTCTGGTATGACCAACTCCAAATTTGCGAATATTGAAAAAAATAATGTTACTGGGTTAAAAAGTGGATACGATTATAGTTATTTAGACGACTATGGCATGATCAAAGAAAACACACCAATCAACGATAAAGTTATTTTGATTGGAAAAATCAATTCGTCCAGCAATAAAGGCGATTGGGTGGACGATTCTGTTAAAACCAAAAAAGGGCAACTTGGATTTGTGGATAAGGCCTTTATTACCTCGGGGGAAGAAGGTTTTAATGTTGCCAAAGTTCGTGTGCGAGAGGAACGGTTGCCTGCTATTGGAGATAAGATGGCTTCCCGCGCCGGACAAAAAGGCACCATCGGTCTTATTATTCCAGAAGAAAATATGCCTTTTACCCAAGACGGAATAAGACCAGATTTAATTATTAACCCCCACGCCATTCCATCTCGTATGACCATCGGTCAAATTATTGAAAGTCTTTTTGGCAAATTGTGTGCCAGTTATGGTGCGTATGGCGACTGTACCGCGTTTCAAGTTAAGGGGTCTAATTACTCTACCTATGCACCGCTGTTGGTTAAAGAAGGGTTTCATTCTTCCGGAAATCAAATTTTATACGATGGAATGACAGGTGGGCAAATATCCGCAGACATTTTTATGGGACCTACTTATTATATGCGTTTAAAACACATGGTAAAGGATAAAATAAATTATCGCGCGAGAGGTCCAAATACGGTATTAACCAGGCAACCCGTTCAAGGTCGTGCGAACGACGGTGGGCTTCGTATTGGAGAAATGGAACGTGACGGAGTAATGGCACACGGGATGTCTTATTTTTTGAACGATTCGTTTATGGTTAGAGGAGAAAAACAAGATTTTTTTATTGCCATTTGCAACAAAAGTGGGGCGGTTGCCATTTACAACGAGTCGCGAAATTTGTTTTTGAGTCCATTTGCCGACGGTCCCATTAAATTCAATATGAATCCAGACGGAACTCAAAGCATTCTCAATTTAAGTAAATTCGGAAGATCGTTTAGTCTGGTGAAGGTTCCTTATGCGTTTAAACTATTGATCCAAGAATTGCAGGTGATGAACGTTCAAATGCGTATCATCACCGAAGACAACGTCGACCAATTGTTAAACATGAATTTTTCTGATAATATTAATAAATTAATGAATAGTGATAAACAAGGGGTAGACCTAATAAGAGAGGTTAAAAAGTTCGTTTCAATAAAGAAAACCAACAATTTTTTGCCAATTTGGAACGCGACCCAAGAGGAAAAACAAGAATTGCCTGACCCGGTTATTTTGGAAACACCACTTGAACCGATTGTGGATACAGATTCGCCCGAGTATATTCCTGGAACTCCTGCTTATGAACCAACACCAGATTCAAACGATGCTTTGGAATCGTCTCAAACGCTTACAGACACTCCTTCTTTTCAACCTCAAACACCTACAGACAGTCCTCCAACGCAACTTCAACCTCAAACACCTACAGACAGTCCTCCAACGCAACTTCAACCTCAAACACCTACAGACAGTCCTCCTACATCAGACGTTGTTCCTCTTGAGAAACCCGAAAATATTTTAAACGTTGAACCACAAGCAGAAGAAAAGGTAGACGAGGAAGTAACTAAAACAGAAGATGGAGAAATTAAAAAAATAACATTATAAATAAAAATGAAATAAATAATGAATACTATTATATATTATAATACAAAATGGCAAGTCAAACTACAAGCGTTTTAATTTATGAAATATTCAATTCGAGAAAACATATTTTAGAATTGATGGAGTCTCAAGGGTTCAACACTAACGATTACTCAAACTTCAGCATCAACGAAGTAAATTCGATGAAACAGAATAACCAATTAGACATTCTTCTTGAAACCGACGAATCGAGAGTTACCGTTGAAAAACCGAAGCAAAAAATTTACATTCGGTATTATCTAAATACTCGCCCAAATTCGAAAACCATTCAGGAAATGATTGACGACCTATTCGTTTTAACTGAAACTTTAACCAAAAATGACGCATTATTTATAATTGTCAAGTTTGAACCAAACGACACATTGATTAATGAAATTAAACATATTTGGGAGAGTGAAGGAATTTATATAGTTATTGAGAATATTAAGAGACTTCAATATAATATATTGAAACATTCGCTTGTTCCTCCTCACCGAATTATGACCGACTCAGAAGTAAAAACAATGATGAATAAATATAACGTGATTTCTCTTGACAAATTGCCTGAAATTTCTCGGTTTGACCCTGTAGCAAGGGCAATTTGTATGAGACCCGGACAAGTTTGTCATATTATAAGACCAAGTAAGACTTCAATAACCGCAGATTATTATAGAGTTTGTATTTAATAATATAAACAAATCTTATTAAAGATATTTAATATGGACTTTGCGTTGCCAAACAAAACAGGGTTTGTTATTTATAGCAAAAATGAATGTATTTTTTGCTCCAAAGTTAAAACACTATTCACCCATCGTGGTTTAGATTTTAACGAAATAAACTGCGACGAATATATTTTACACGACAAAAATAGTTTTTTGTCATTCGTTAGCAAAATGAGTATGCGGATAATAAATACATTTCCGGTAGTGTTTTACAATAATCATTTTATAGGAGGGTATACCGAAACTGAACGGTTTGTGGAAAAATTAGAAGTAAAGTTTGACTGATTTGTAAATTGGTTGGTTATTAATATTTATTTTAAATAATTATAATATATATTAATGTCGGAAATAACAGAAAATGAAGATATAATTAATTCTTTACCAAAAACAACCAAATACTTTGATAAACTAGAAACAATAGAAGCGCAATTGCCACCAATTTTAACAGATTTCAAAAAATATTACGTTTTTTATAATAAAAATCCAGATTCTGCGGAATACCACCAAATGTTTTCAAACATCAAAAACAATTTAACCAACGCAAACTCTGAATTATTTGTCTTGTCGAATGATGTTCAAAGTAATACCGAAGACATTAATAAATTATTGTTTGAGTTGAATGTTTTAATCAAACGAGAGAAAAAAGTCAATAGAGAATTAAAAGGGAAACTTAATATTGCTGAAAACGAAAACAACGCATCCAACGAATTAATTACGGATTATACCGAAATATACAATTATGATTATTTAAAGAATTTTGGATTATTTTTAAGCATATTAATTGCTATGGCAACCATTTCAAAATTGAACACATATAGCATATCACTTCCAATTAAATAATTCATTCACGACGCATATCGTCTTGAATTTTACTATTATTATAGTTTTTCCCTGTAAATCGAAGATTAAAATGTCCAAAGGTGTAATACAAATAAACTTTATACAAATAACAATGAGGATAAATTATAATTTTTGATTTATTTTTAGAAGCACATTTATATGGAAACTCCGATGTTATCAATATTCTTTATTGGAAACAAAACGGTTGTTATATAATTAAAATACACATCATTTTATTCTCTCAAATATATATGGCAACCGCACAAAATGAAAACATCAACAAAGAAAGTAATAAAGGTAGTCTACCTTTAGAAGGATTGAATATGACATACAAAACAACACTCATCGAATACAAAAAAGCCGTCGCCGATTATATTGCGGCTTTAAATAGCGACGCATCTTATAATTACAACATAGATGAAACCCCATTTTCTACCATTAAAGGTTCTACCTATTGGGGAACCATTAATTTAAGTCAAACTAGCACGTCCAAATTGCAAGAATGCAAGGCGTTATGTTCCAAGACTAAAGGTTGCACCGGCGCAACTTACAACTCGTCAGATTCTAAAAAACCGAATTGCATGTTAAGAGGAGGCGACAGCGAATTATCCGTCGGAACCGACGCAGACACTGCCATCGTTCAAAAACAAAAATTGTTGTTGCTGAAAATCAAAAAACTTAACCAAGAATTATTGGATACAACAAATAAAATCCAAAAATTAACAACAAAAGAAGAAAAATTAAACGTTAAATTAGAACATAAATTAAGCGACAATACGCAAGAATTGCTAACACAATATGACGAGTTGATGCAAGAAAAAGATAAAATCACCGAAATGATGAACGAATATCAGGGACTAGACCAAGAACAAACGCAAGGAGACCTAAAATTGACTTCGAATTATTATTCTTTTATATTGCTTCTTTTTGTAGCAATAGGTATTATGATAATATTATACAAAATAGGATTTTCAACCGGAGACGGAACTTCTTCGGTTCCAAGTGCTATTCCAAGTGCTATTCCAAGTGCTATTCCAAGTGTCGCTCCTAGTGTCGCTCCTAGTGTCGCTCCTAGTGCAGTTCCTACGATGGTCCAACCCGTTGCTCCAACCGGTCCTCCACTTAGCGGTGGAAGTTTTTTTAAAAAAATCAAAAATTTGTATAAATGGTAAATGTAAACTAAAATATTATCTTGAGAATTAATAAAATACTTATTTAGTATATAATGACGGCGTCGTTTCAAGAATTAAGTTCCCAGTTCAATTCTTTATTGACTGAATATACCAATACATATCAAGACTATATATCTGCCATAAATTCCAACGACACTTCGTTTAACATTATTCATAATTCGGCATTTATAGGAGAATCTACTATTAATACATTAAACGGATCATCTATTAACGGTTGTCAAACTAGTTGTAGTTCAACCGACAATTGTTCTGGTGCTACGTTTAATAACGACACCAATGTATGCTCGTTAAGTAGCGGTTCGGGAAACGTCGTGTCAACCAACCAATCCACGTCCATCGTTCAACAGGTGGTCGCGTATAGTTATAAACTTCAGCAAATAAATTCTCAATTAACGGACATTAATAAACAAATGATGAACTTGAGTAAAAGTAGTTATAACAAATATACAACAAACGCCTCGAAAAATAATGAACAAGAACAAGCAATCTCACAAAATTATGAAATATTGCAGAAAGAGAGAAGCGAGATAAACGAAATGATTTCACAATATCAAACATTAAACATCGCATATGAAGATGGTAACCTAAATGTTACCTCTAATTATTACAGATACATAGTTTTATTATTTTTAACAATATTATTGGGTATGTTTTTATTAAAAAGTTCCATTTTTAGTGGACAATCTGGTGGAGGAAATAATAAGTTAAATATTTTAAATATCGTAATTATTATAATAACGTTAATAGCTATTGGTTTCAATTTATATGTAAATAATTAGTATAATTATTGTATATTATTAGTATAATTATTGTATATCATTATATTAATATGAGTAGTTTAATAAATTTATTCATGAATATGGGTAATACAATAGAACCGCCGTCCATAAATGAGATGGCAGTTAAGTATAAAAAAAATAAAACCAATCAACCTAAATCAACCTCTTTAAATCAAGGAGAGAAATTCAATAACTACCAGAAAAGAATTACCAAAGATTTAGAAAAACACGTAAACAAATATTATGTGACTGAAGGATTTGACGGAATTCCTGAAATGCTTAAAAAATTAAACCCTATCCCTAACGGACTAACCGAAAATTCATTATCCATTATTAAAAATAATAATTATTCATCACAACAACAAACCATCGAGAATTTAAGGCAAGAACACGCAAAAACATTAAAACAATACGAAGGTTTAACCGGTGAAATTCAAAAATCCACCTCTGGATATTTTGACCGTATTAATCCGTCAAATCCTTATTTAAATAAAACGGTTAGTTTTTTAGGAGGACAACTTTGCTATGTAACTAATGCCGGAGTGGCCAAATGGATTGCTAACACCGATATATTGAATAGTGCAAATATACCACAACAATCTACCAAAATAAATATAAAATGGGACGACTCTTATAAATTACCCGGTTCCAAAATACCAACCATTCCGCCACTAGTATCCGGAACTCCGTTGGAAATGAACCAACGTTTAGGAAACGAGGGTTCCAACGTATTTGTAAATTCGCTTATATCTAATCCATCTATTTCATATACTGGATGTTATGCCGACAACACAACCACCCCATTAATGACTTTTATGGGTGGTTCGCCACCTCCACCGTCGCTTATCCAAAATGGGAATTTTGAACAACCTTCTATTGATAACAACACCTATCAATATATTAATAGTTCATCACAAGTTCCTGGATGGAATTTTAATGCGGTGCTAATTAACAACTCGAGCGCCTGGGGGTATCCAACACCATATCCCAAAGGAGACCAAGCACTTTGCATACAAGGTGGGCAAACAGTATCACAAACATTTTCGTTTCAAGCAAACGTCCAATACACGGTTTCGTTGGTTGCGTGTGGTAGAAATACATCGGGTCAATCCAACTCCATACAAATTGAATTGTATACAACATCAAACGATTTAATTTCAACCATTTATACATTTCAACCGCCAATAAATTCGTGGACAAATTATAGTGCGACATTTACCGTGACAACTACACAAAACTATAACATTTTTTTCAAGGGGACTCCAGTATCTGGACTAGACATTTCAACCGCAATTCAAAACATAAAAATACAAACAGACCCGTCAACTTCTGGTGGGACGTATACATACGAATCGTGTAAACAGACCGCAATAGACAACGAGTATAAATATTTTTCGTTGCAAGGAGTAAACGATTCTACGTCACAGGGTTATTGTGCGGTTAGCAATAATGAACCAACTATTACTCAATTAGGAGATTCTCTAGTTGAAACAAAGTCTATTGAATTATGGTCTTCTAAAACAAACGGACAACCTGGAAATACTGCTAAATTAAATCATAAGGGTTCTTTGAAGGTTTTTAATAGTGCTGGGACGGCTGTTTTTAATACGCCAAATTCAAAATCAAACCCAAACGATTATTTAGGTTGTTATGGAGATGAATCAAGTAGAGCTATGCAAATGCAAAATGGAGGGAAGAACCAATACGACCACGATAGTTGTAAACAACTTGCGATAGATAATGGAGACACCTATTTTGGTTTGCAAGATTCAACGTCTGGGACAAACGCGCAATGCACTACTTCGTCTGATTTAACATCTGCGTTAAAATATGGTAAAGCCGGAAATTGTACGAAAATTTCAGACGGGACATTTAGCGGTGGAGGATGGTCCAACGCAGTTTATTCAACAAACTCTAAAAGCAATTATTTTTTGGTTCTTCACAATAACGGAAATATGGTAATAGCAAGAGGAAGTGGTCCCGAAGACAACCAAGGGAAAATTTGGTCTTCCAATACAAAGGGAAAACAAAAATCTCCAAATCCCGAATATGCTGCGTCAAAAGGAAAATTCGGACAAAATTGGATCGCCAGCGGAACCACCATGGCTGCTGGAGATTTTATTGGGTCCAACAACGGAAGCATCGCTTTAATAATGAAATCAAACGGAAATTTAGTATTGCACGCATTTGAAATGGGGTCTAATTGTAAAAAAATGGCAGATGGTAATATGGGTTCTGGACTTGGAGGCAACGCAATATATAATGTTGGACAGGTTGGCATTCCGACAAATATGGGTCAACTTGCGTACATAGACCAAAATTCAGGATTGCACGCTTACCCATCTGACAATACTCAATATACGAATTCTTATACTGAAATTAAAGGTGCGGACAGTACTGGGAACGATATAGCAGGTTCGTCGTATGGAAACGCTACACCAGATGCGTGTAAAACAACCTGTAATAATACTCCGGAATGTGCTGGGTTTACGTTTTCCAACGGCACTTGTTACCCAAAAACGTCCAGCATGTACCCAACCGGTGAAAAACAAATAAATTCAGCATCTAATTTATATATGAGAAATAAGGGACCGATAACTCCTTCTGCGGGAATTTCGCAGGTTACACATAATATAGATAGTATTAATTATCAAAAATACAATTCCCAAACAACGGACGAAACCAATTTTTCATTGTCTGCAGCAACCAGCACTCAAAAACAACAAATGGACCAATTGCAAACAAGATTAACACAATTATCGGAACAAATAAATTCATTAACAGGAAAATTTGGCGATGGCGCCCAACAAGCGAGTAATCAAGAAAATGCGAATAATATAGGAATTAAAAATTTCCTACACGAAATAAAAACAACCGACAAAAAAATTAAAGGTTTTGGAAATAACATTGAAAATATGTTAACAGATAGTGATATAGTAGTATTGCAAAAAAATTACAACTATTTATTTTGGAGCATTTTAGCGATTGGTTCCGCATTAGTGTCAATGAATGTAATTAAAAAATAAATTATACAATATAATTATCTTCTTATATTCTATATAATGAGCGAACAAAATAATGTTTCAAATAATAGTGAACAAATATTGTCTGACATACAATCGTTGCAAACAATGGAAAAACAAATATTTAATAATTTGGAAAACAACCAAAATTTATCCCAATCGCAAAAACAAGAAATGGTTGAAAAGATGAATCAATTGTCCAATATGCGAATAAATTTATATCAAACATTAGGCGGTGTAAACGGATTCTATGAAAATGCGTTAAACTCGTCTACACAAACTCTACAAGAACAAACGGTCGCCATCGGAATAGTAGAAAATGAATTAAACCGTTCGAAGAAGGAACTTGAACTTTTAGAAATAGAAAAGAATAATAAAATACGTCTTATTGAAATTAATGATTATTATGGAGAAAAATATACAGAACATTCGGCTTTGATGAAAGTTGTTATTTTTATGCTTGTTCCTGTTATTATTTTAGCTGTTTTAAACAATAAAGGAATTTTGCCAAGCAAAATTTATTATGCGTTAATTGCGATTATTTCAATTATTGGAGGGTATTTCTTTTGGAGAATATTCGCGTCAATTATAACACGAGACAACATGAATTACCAAACATACGATTGGTATTTTGATTCAAACGCAGCAGCAACGGCAACCACCTCTACTACATCTAGCGACGATCCTTGGCACGTTGCTGGATATTCCGCAACGTGTAGTGGCGCGGAATGTTGTTCTACCAATCAAACGTTCGATTCTTCTTCTAACCTATGTGTAGATAATTCTAGCACAACAGAATCATTTTTAACCGAAGGAATGGTAAACGGTGTTTTAACAAAAACACAAACAGGTAAATACAAACCAGATTATAATATGTCTTCAAACATTCAAGGACATAACTCCAAAAGTTTTGTAAATAATTCGCAAATAAAGTAATTGTTTGACAAATTCTTATAATGGTATAATATAACAATGGGTAACAAACATAATAAATTTAATACCAACGATTTTAACACATTAATAAGTCAAGCAAGTGAGGCTATCATGTGTGATACCGACTGTAGAAGACAGAAACGTGAAGAAAATCTTAAACAAAAATATCTACAATCCCAAGTTAATTTAGAAACGGCACCAAGACAAATGGAACTAGCACAAAAAAAATACATTACATTTTCAGAGGGCGACGACGCTTATAATGAAGTGGTTGAAGACCAGTTGAAAGAAAAAGCACAAATCATTATAGAAAATTTTTACGACAATTTTGAGGAAGAAGTTAATAAAATTAAAACTCAAATAGAGACATATAATGGATTGCTTATTAATATTACAAACGTTGGCGATTTGTATAAAAAATATAAACTTGAAAACATTGAATTGTTCAATGAATTAAAAGAAGAAACCAACGACATTCTTACTAACGAACGCAAAACTTATTACGAAGAACAAAATATAGACCGTTTGCGGTTTTATTATTCGTATTTTATGATAACCATTTATGTTATTTGTCTTATTTCTTTTGGAATATTTTCATTTATGAACCCGCTTAAAAACATTGGTTGGAAGGGTCTTCTTGGTACATTTATATTTTTAATTGTCCTTCCATTTTTTTCCACGTGGATTTTGTCTTGGGTTATTTATTTGGCATATCAAATATATTACCTAATTCCTAAAAACGTCTATAAATAAAATAGTAAAAAATATTGTTTACTATTTTATACATTTAACCAAATGAATGTTAAATTGTTAAATTGTTAAATTGTTAAAGCTCTCCAGTATGTCGTCATCTTCGTCATCAGTCGGTTCAACCCATTTAACGCCTTTCCATTTAGGCGTACAAACACCAAATTGTTTATTCATAAACTCAAACAACTCTGAAGATTTGGGCATCTTTCGTTGTCCCTGTGTTTCTTGAAACCACGCTTTAAACTCATCGTTCGCAGACTTTTTGCCGATGGCGTCCTTCAGGTTGTCGGATTTTTCAATTCGTTCTCTGACAAAATCGGCAAGATAATCTTGCGACATTCGGTATTTATTCGACGCAGCTAAAACAACGTCACACTCTTTGACAATTCCCTGGGTTTCGAACGCAATGTTCACCAGCATGCTCGCAAAAATCGGCGCCAAAGACGGCAATTTATCCTTCAGACTTTTATCCTTTTTATAAATATACGGTGTTTTTTCGTTATACGTCTCCCCTTCGTCGATGAATTTAGACAGGAAATCGCATTTACGAATTCTTCGCCAGGTGCCGTCATCGTTGCTTTCAATGTCAAATAAATTGTTGGTACATACCACCAAACTAAATTGTGGTTCGAATATTTCAGACTCTGAATACAACCCTCTTGCTTGAATCGGGTCGCCTCCGGTCAGCTCCTTCATAATTCCTTCATTCAACTTCACGCCTTTGGACGGCTCTTGCATTACCGCATATCTCACACCCTTCAGTTTAATAATCTCGTCCGACGTTCCGCCAATTTTACCTCTCGCATCGGTAACAAGAGTGATCGGAACGGTTCCCTTATACTCTCCAAGTGTATATGACATCAAATCCGTTAAAATGGATTTACCGTTGCTTCCACTACCGTGATATACATTAAATGTCTGGTTTTTATTTACGCCAATCAAGCAGGAAGCAAGATGGTCGTACATGTATCTTTTAAGGTCTTCTATAGGAAACAACTTGCTCATGAACGTTTCTATTTCGTCCGCCACCGTTTTAAACTCTTCGTTGGTTTTGTCATAAGGAACATATTTAATATTGGTTGATTTAGTAATGTAATCTTCCGGATAACCGTCACGAAACGTTTTATTGACGAAATCGACAACCCCGTTGTTGAAACATAACAGATATTTATTGGAGTTCATGTGCTTGATAAACTCTTCATCGTAAAATATCTCTGCTGCCTCCCGCATAATATGGTCCTTCTCTACTGATTTTTTAAGTTTCATTTTAAGGTTGGCTACCTTTTGGATTTCTTTCTCCATTTTTTTGTTATTTTCGGCATTATTTTCGTCCTTGATGCTTTCTTTAATCCATTTTTCTTCAATGGTTTCAGACTTTGCTTGGATTAGAGAATATAACTCTACCGAAATTTTCGAACGAAGATTGAGTCCCTTGTCCAGGACCCATTTGTGGTTCTTAAATTGATACCAAATTCCACGCTTATCGTAACTTACGCAAACATATTTGTCCTTGTATAATTGTTTTAAAATCAACGCTGCGTCATATTCTGTGCCGGAATCAAAGAATTTGTTAATAAAATAATCTACCGTGTTTTTTTGTATCCTATCGTATTCTTCAAAATTATCCTTTTTAATCCAATACATGATTGATTTTTTGGTTACCTTTGCTCCACAAGAACTCGTCTTGTTGATTTTTTTCCATTGTTGGTGTAAATCTGGGATGGAATTGAAATCAAAATCGGACGCTTTGCTTCGCAATTGGACCCAAGACAAGAACAGACGGTCGTCCGTATGTTTTAACGCAAACGCTACCTGTCTATTTAACAGATGTGACCCGGGTTCATAATATTTTTCTGGCAGTGCTTGAGTGAAATAATGGGTTTCCGACGTTTCATAATCAAGACGAGACAATACTTGATTTATGGCACGTTCTAACACAATTCCGTTGGTAATGTCTGTAAGACTGATGCTTTCGTCGTCGTCGTCGTTTTGTCCGTCTTCGTTATTTAACAAATTTAGTTTTATTTTGCTAGAAGCCTTTTTAATTCCTGCAGGTTTATTGTTTGCATATTTATTGTACTCGCCAATAACATTGGGATTTATTTCAAATTCTGGGTTTTTATCATATTGAACGGACAACTTTTTATAATTTGTTTTTAAATCAAACTCCTTTGTATGAGTTTCATTCATTATCCATTCACCGTCTGCTGAATCAATTGCCATTACATATTTATGTGTTAGTTCATACGCCTCGTTGTTAGGCTTTCTAGACCCAAACAACTGCCAATTGGTGGTTCCCTTGCTTATTCCGCTGTCCAAAACCGAATCCCACGAATTAATTAGGGGCAGTTCTCCCCAAATATTATTTAACTTGTTCAACATTTTATCACGGATAACCATTTGCATCGAGTGGTCTACCCGCAGACCAATCAGCATATGAATGCCATCCTTGGTCAAAGACCCGTCTGCGAGTCGGTTGACGTTCTGTTTTTCAAAAACAAACACGTCAAACTCAACGGCGGGTTTTATTAAATAACATTCATTCAACACCACCGCATATTCGCATACCATGTCCGATATATGGTTTTTAGTGTGCTGACGGGTGTCAATATCATAATTGTATCTAAAATCAAAATCTACAACCAACGGACCACCGACAGGCAACTGTTTCTCCGTTAAATATTCCTTGTTGTTTTTAACGAAAATGTTGTTGTAATATAGACCATAAAACGTATCTAACTCCTCTGGTGGAATTGTATACGAACCGGCATATATATTTTGTTCTTTATCTCCAATTCGGGTATGAGTGAACCCTCCACCAATCTTTGAATTCTTAGCATTATGCTTTGTTAAGAAGTCGTTTAAATCTTTGTATTGATGATTGGAATTCATTGTTTTATTCATTGTTGGTATAATATACCGACATTTTTCTATTTCATTTTTCTTTTTAAATTTATGGGAATGTTATAGTTGTTTAAAAATGATTTAAAAATTAGACCATAATATATATAACTAATGAATAACGTTGTATCAAAAGATACAGTTAAAAGATTGTTAAAGGATGTTAAACAAATTATTCAAAATCCTCTTAATGAACACGGCATTTATTACATTCACGACGACACCGACATGCTAAAAGGTTACGCTCTTATTATAGGACAACCAGATACACCATATTTCGGCGGAAATTATTTTTTTGAATTTGTTTATCCTAATAATTATCCACATAGTCCGCCAATCGTGAAATACTGTACAAACTCCAACGGAATCCGATTTAATCCAAATTTATATGCGTGCGGAAAAGTATGCATTTCAATATTAAATACATGGAAGGGAGAACAATGGACGTCGTGTCAAACCATCACAACCATTCTTCTCTCGTTATGCACTGTCCTTTGCAAAGATCCACTTTTTAATGAACCAGGGGTTGTATCGGGGAAACACGATGTCGATATTAATAGTTATAATGAAATTATTGAATATTCCAATATAAGCATCGCTGTATGCGACGTGATTAATAAAAATAAAAATGTATATATGCCATTTTTTGAAAAATTTGAGGAGATTGTTAAAGAAAACTTTCTTAAAAATGTAGATAAAATTATTAAATTTGTTGAAAATAAAGGATTAACATTTAATCTTAAACAACAATCTTACAGAACAATCTTTTATAATATGAGAGTTTCCATCGATTACAATAATATTTTAAATAAAATTAATTTCATTAAAAAAACATTAACCATTTAATTCGTTTGTAAATAATTAACGTTTAATAATAAAATTGAAATAATAATATAAATATATGTTATATTAATCATTATCATGCATTTCTGTTCCAATTGTTCAAACATGTATTACATTCGCATAGATGCCGAAGACACAAATAAATTGGTATATTATTGTCGCAACTGCGGAAACGAGGACAAATTGCTCGCAATTCAAAACGTTTGTGTGTCAAAAACACAAATAAAACAAACGGAACATTCATACGACCATATAATTAACAAATATACAAAATTTGATCCCACCATGCAGAGAATTAATACGGTGTTGTGTCCTAATTCGGCATGTACCACAAATAACGACCCCCCCACTCCAAGAGAAATTGTATCAGTAAGATATAACGACAGTAATATGAAATATATTTATTTGTGTTCCACGTGTGATACCGTTTGGAAATCGTGTTAATAAAATAAAGTATAATTAATACAAACAATTGTAATAATATTTTTTAAAATTGAGACAAATATTATTTAAAACAATCTTTTCATAATATAACAACAATGAGCGACGATGAATTATCTGACAATTACAATACGGAGGACGACGAGGGTTCCGTTGGGTCTGACCCAGTTACTAAATCAAAAACCAACGCCAAAATTAAAATTAACAATCCTATTAATACCAAAATTTTAGGAATAGGAGAAGCAGTAAAAGAAAGTGATGACGATAGCGACGGAGACGATGACGATGACGATGACGATGACGATGACGACGATAACAACGTTATAGTAGAAAAAGATAGTGACGACGAAGACGACGATGAATATATTGAAGATGAAAATGGGGAAATGAAAGAACTCGATAATACAACCAATAGGAAAATTGCTCCACAAAATTTTATTGAAGATGAGGACGATGATGATGATGACGACGACGAACAATATTTACAAAAATTTAATAGTGAAATCATTAAAAGTCATATTTCGAATTTTCATCCAGAAAATATACAACATAATTACGAAGAAATTACACAACTTTACGTGGTGACGAGAAACGAAGATGGGATTATTATTGACCCGCTTCATAAAACAATCCCTCACTTGACAAAATATGAACGCACACGAATCATAGGTCAACGTTCCAAACAGATTGAAACTGGGTCGAACCCGTTTATCAAGGTTCCAGAACACGTAATCGACAGTTATATAATTGCCGAATTGGAACTTAAAGCAAAAAAAATCCCGTTTATCATTCGCCGACCCATTCCCAACGGAGGTTGTGAGTATTGGAAGTTAGACGACCTTGAAATTATTGACTTTTAAAAAACTCGTATTATTATAATTTTAATTATAATATATATTAGATAAATGACATCATTAATAAATTATAAATGTAAACAAAAGTCCATTTGTGAATATGTGTGGATCGGAGGAAATGGAGAAACTCGGTCAAAAACAAGGGTGCTACAACAATCCATCAGATCCATAAACGACGTTCCAGTTTGGAATTTCGATGGGTCTTCTACCGAACAAGCACCCTCGAGTGGAAATACCGAAGTTATTATTAAACCATGTTTATTAGTAAAGGACCCATTAAGAGAAATAGACAATTGTAAATGTTATGTTGTTTTATGCGATACTTATGACGACAACGACGTGCCACTATTGTCTAATCAAAGACACTCAGCAAATGAAAAATTTAACAAAAAATTAGAGGAAAAACCGTGGTTTGGACTTGAACAAGAATATTTTTTTAATCATGACAAGACAACAAGACTCACCTTTAACAAAGACGGGTTGTATTATTGCGGAATAACCGAAGATACTTCAGAGAGACTTATTGTTGAAAAGCATTTGGTCGCCTGTTTGGAAGCAGGATTGAATATTTCTGGAATGAATGCCGAAGTGGTGAGAGGTCAATGGGAGTTTCAAATTGGTCCGTGTGTAGGAATAGAATCTGGCGACCATCTAACACTCGCCAGATATTTTCTTGAAAAAATAGCAGAAACATACGATGTTCGCATTATCTATTGTTCGAAACCCTTTCAAGGTGTTAATGGTTCTGGGTGTCATATTAATTTTTCCACAAAGTCTATGAGAGAATCAGGCGGCCTTTTAGTTATTGAATCGTGTATGCCAAAATTAGAAAAAAGAATTAAGGAACACATGTTGGTATATGGAGATGGAAACGAAAACAGATTAACGGGGACACACGAAACCTCGAGAGCAAACGAGTTTAGTTATGGTGTTGGAACGCGCAACACTTCTGTAAGAATTGGAAACCAAACCGCAAAAGACGGATATGGTTATTTTGAAGACCGCAGACCTGGTTCCAATATTGACCCATATGCCGCAACTGCCGTTTTGTTTGAAACGTGTTGTCTCGATGATATATAATTCAATTTATATTAGCATGATATTGTTTTTGTATTTTCGGTTATGACGCACCCGTCCAAATTGGTTTTTGTCACATTTTTGATTGCTGTATAAATCATATCAACCTCCTTGATGCTTTTTAATTTGTGTGTATGCTGTTTACACATTAACGCACCAATTTTTACAATATACCTTAATTGTTTTTTTTCAATGTCATCTGGTAAATCACATACCACATGACATGACGATTCTTCTTTGGCGTGAAACCATAAATCGGTTGATTTTGCCGCATCGATAATGTCAAAATTTTCTACTTTATTTTGACCGATGTAAAATGTAATATCTCTCTTAAGTGGCGCGACATAAATTATTTGAGTTTTCATCGTTATTGTTATTGTTATTATAACATCCAAATAGTTTTATTGATTTAATCAATTTTAATTTAAATGTAAGTTATGTATTTAGATAAATTATGAATGAATGTAACAACTACAAATTAAGCGTCGCGACAAGTATTTCTTTTTTATCTATTATTACCGGAATAATATATTTTAGTGCTTATAAAACGTCCATTTATAATAAAAAAATGCTGAATAAAATAAATAAAATAATTGAAACTAATAAGCAACTTGAAGAAAAAATAAATAAAATTACAAATTTTGTAAGTGTCTATAATTTTAAAAAATTCGAAATAAAAGAGTTTCCCAATTATAGCATAGTAGATAACGTTAATATTCCGCCAACTCCTCCAACTTCGCCGATTGACAATATCTGCGAACCAGAGACGAATGAACAAAACGACGAAGAATACGATAAATTAAGTGTAGATGATAATTTTGGAAATAATTGTTTAATAAATAAGTTACTTAATTGGAAATAAAATGATTTTTATTATAATGGTTCCTTTGAAAAATTCATTAATTTCGTGTTTTACCATTTCTAATTGTTTTAAACGGTATTTCTCCGCATTTTTTGGAAATTACGACATATTAGAAGTTAGCACAAGTTATGAAGGTCGTGACATTAATTACAACCAATACGCATCGCATAAAATTGATAGACAATTAACTATTTAAGTATTTACCGGTAATAATTTAAACCTATATGTATTTATTAATATAACATATGAAAATTGCGCTTTGTTTCATCATTAGTTACGAACATATATTAAACAAAGAAGAAATATGGAAGGAATGGATAGAACATAATAAAGATATTATTAATGTTTATTTTTATTATACAGATTTAACCAAAATTAAGTCGCCGTGGATATTAAAACATACCATTCCTATTAATTATATACAAAAGGTAAGTTATTATCATGTGGTTCCAGCATATTTATCATTACTTAGTTATGCGATGTCCCACGACTCATACAACAGGTGGTTTTGTATGTTGACAGATTCATGTTGCCCGATTGTTTCACCATCTAAATTTAGATATTTATTTTATAAAAATTATACCAAAAGCATCATGAACTGGAAAGCAGCGTGGTGGAATGAAAAATTTCATAAACGAGCCAATTTAGAAAAACTGCCTGCTGAATTTAGACTCGCAAATGACCCGTGGTTTATATTAAAAAAAGAAAACGTTGCTCAAATACTTCATTTCACCAAGACAAACAAAACCGTCACAAAAACTATTTGCGACGGAGGTCTCGCAAACGAAAGTTTATTTGCCATTATTTTATACGGATACAAACAATTGACAAACGAAAATGTAATTTCATCTATTACTCACATAACAGATTGGTCCAGAATGACAAGCGCAACAAGTCCATACTTGTTTAAAGACGCAACCGAGAAAGACATTTTATTTTTAGATAGAGAGATAGAGAAAAACAATTATGCCGTATTTTGTAGGAAAATGTCGCCTGATTTCCCAGACGCAGTCATTAGTAGATATATTTATGAAAAAAATAAATCATCTGATGATGTATTGATTATAACAGAACCTTGGTGGTTTACTTATAAACGATGGTTGCGATTATCTGTGTGGATGGTTAAAATTGCCTTTTGGGTGGTTGTATTAGGGAGTACACTAAAATATTTTCATATTAATTTGTCATATATTTCCGCCTAGCATTTCCATCTATTTCCACATGTTATACAATTTACAAAAACCGTCATCGGTTCATCTGCCGACCTTGTTTGCATTTGGTAGTAAGTACATTGGTTCCCTTTACACTTGCGACAGGTGAAAGTATCCGTTGCGGCAGCAACATTATTTTCAAACTTGTTTTTATCTCGTTTTGCCTTTGCGTCAATCAACGCATTCCATTTTTCAGGATATAGTTCTTGATGCGTCATGAAAGCCACATTTTGAGATTTTACAGACCCGTCCATAATTTTCGCAACCAATGGGGCATGCAGATTTGAAATAATGCTACGCAACCGGTCTAGATATATTTGAACGAAGGAAGGGTTTTCCCATTTTTTAACAATCTTGCAACGGTCTGCCTCCTTTAATGTATAATTGTAAATACCCTTTTCCAAGTTATTGCACCTTTTTTCGTGATTAATTATGCTTGTTAATTTAGATTTAATATTTTCACGAAAATGTTCCGGATTATCAATTTTATGCATAGACATGTTTGTGTAATTAATAGTAATTTTATATTTAAATTACTATCAATTTTATTATTTATTATTATCTTTTGAATCCTCATCTTATGAATCTTCTTCATAAGATTCTAGACTAAGTTCAGAACCCAAATCTACATTTTCTTCTTCTGATTCTTCTGATTCTTCGGTAGTGCCATCATCGTCGTCCTCAGACAACGACATTTCTTCCGTATCACTGCTGTCAACAACAAATCCGTCCTTCAAATAACCCTGCTTGGTTTTATGTTCTGCCGGAACATCTTTCAATTCATCTATTTCTTCTTCGTCCTCCTTTGCCATAGAAGACAAGTCCTCAAATCCACCAAATAAATTTTCGTATAATTTATACCACATTTCCAATGGTAAATCTGTATACTTTTTTTCATTATTATCAATATTATATGCCAAAATAGCACAACTACCAAAAAACAATTTATTATCCAGCGGAGGCGGAAAGTCGTATTTGTTTTCAAAATTTGCTCTGCCGGTTTCTTTAGCATAAACTTCAATAAAATACTGATTTTTATTATATTTTGCTTTCCATTCTGTTTGTTTAATAAAATTGTCTGGTTTTTTAAACCCGCATTTTTTATACAACTCTTCAATTTTAAAATCCTTCACATTAATATTTTTCAAAGAACCTCCCTTGTCGACTATTACAATTATTGCTCGTTTGGTCATGTTTGTAATAAAATATAAAATGAAATAGGTTTAAATAGTTTATACATTATAATTTAAATGAAACTTTATATAAACAATCTTAACATAAACATTTTAGGAAAATTAATGAACTCTCTTGATAAATATTTTTCATTGGCGACCAACTTTATTCAAATATATTCAATCGACGGTATTTATCAGGTAGAAGACAAAATTGTTCATAAGTTAACATACGTTGACGCTGATGTTGAATTTATAAACAATTATTATAATCAATTTTCATTGATTAAAGACGAAACCTATTGCACGAAAGAACCGACAACCTATATAAACCCTACTCATATTTCAATAACAATTAAGCAATATTGTTATAAATTTGTTCCTACTTCGAATTTAAAGTTGATTATAGAAGGGAACGTTAATGACATAAATTATTCAAAACTTAAAAACTCCTTATCTCAATACGAGAATATAAGTCCTGATAATTTATATTTTGAATTACCAGACAATACTGACATAAATAATCATTACATTAAAAAAGAAATAATTGAGTTTTTATCTCTCTTAAACAATCTAATATAATAATATGCTGAACTGGATTATTCAAATTACAATATTATCATTATTTTCGGTTATTTTACTACATTACATAATTGATTATTTAAAAGATGTAATGACTATCCCAAAAATTAAAGATTTAGTAGAAAATCCATCTAAAAAATACAAAAATATATACAACATTATAAATAGCAATAATAATTCTTCTTCAACCAAACAAGATTATACTTTAAATGATTTATTGGTACCAATAAAAGATGAAATTACACAACACGATAAATTTTCCATGAAAGACGAGTTAAAGATTTTCTTAAAAAAACAATTAAATGAAACAGCCGATTCCAACAAAATAGGAACAAGTATATCAACACTAGACACTATAAATGAAACCTCTTCATTCTCTAATTATTAAATAAAACAGATATAAAAACAAATTTAGATAACATATTAAATGACAAATCAAATGGACAAATACAATATATTAAGCAATTTTAAGCATATTAAACCTTCTTATGAAAATGTTATACATAAGAAGGTTTTAAATTCAGATTACCTTGTTGCTATCCCTTATGGAAAAAAATGTTTTGTTTGGTTTACGATGGTTGACGACCTTGCGACTTGTTTGGTTATTGAATTTAATCGCAACCAAATTAAAGAAACACAAATTGTAACCGCTTGTTTCTCTCCATCCCTTTCATATGGAACTATTTTGTATGGAACATTATTTAATTCAACTAATAATAATTTTTTTACCATAGAAGATATATTTAGTTATAAAGGTTCTGTCGTGGAGAGAATTTGTTGGGGTGACAAAATGAGGAAAATTAACACAATGTTAAACAACGATTTTAAACAAGTTTCATATAACAAATCATTTCTAGTTTTTGGACTCCCTTTAATGAGCAAAACAAACGAAGACCTCGTAAAAATGATACCAACACTCGGATATAAAATCAAATCCGTTCAATTTAAACTTTTTAACAAAATTAATTATTATTTATCCATTAATTATGAAACCTATGTGACACAAAGTGTGAATACAACTTCACATTGTAAACAACCACATTCTAAACCTACAGCACAACAACCACATTCTAAACCTACAGCACAACAACCACATTCTAAACCCACCATTATAAAACAACGCCACGCACCAAAAGAACTTACCTTGTTGGTAAAACCAGACATCGCCGAAGATATATATTATTTGTATTGTTTAGACAACGCAAGAAAAGAACATAAATTAGGTCTCGCACATATTCCAGATTATAATTCAAGTGTAATGATGAATAAGTTGTTTAGAAACATTAAAGAAAACACTAATTTGGACGCGTTGGAGGAAAGCGACGACGACGAAGAATTTGAAAATGTAGAGGTTGACAAATTTGTTCGTTTGAACGAATCTTACAATATGACGTGCAAATTCAATTACAAATTTAAAAAATGGGAACCATTTAAATTGGCGGACAACAAATCGACCGTTGCTTCGTTGAATGAATGTTTCTAATCCGGTCACGCAAAATCTACTAATATTAAACGACCAACCGAAAATATAAAGTATACACATAATATATAATGTCCGCAGGTTCTGGTGCGTCTAATTTAGGGTATGGAAGTATTGCTCCATTAAGCAATATTAATGGTAATTACGCCAATATTCATAATTCACATAACTCGGGAAATTTCGGAAGCAACGTAATATCTGGTCTTCCAGGGTTATCCGGTGCTAAAAATAATATTAACGCCGCCGCCGGAAATGTTCCAGGAATTTGTTTATTTAAGGGAGGAGGTTCTAAAATACTTAAACGAAAAATTAAAAATATCACCAAACATTATAAGAAGATGAAACACGGAAGCAAAAGAACCAACCATATTAAACGCACACTTAAGAGAAAATGTGCGTCTAAAAAACAAACCAGAGGAGCGACCCGTAACGGAAGAAAAACAAAGACCAAGAGTCGTCGCCATAGACCTCGTCAAAGAGGTGGACACGCACAATATGGAAATAATCAGCCTTTAACCCACAATTATCAAGTTGCTGGTGTTAATATTCCGGCAAATCAATTAGGATTAGCAAACCCTCCTCCTATTAGTTTGAATTCAGGTGGTTGTGTAGATAATTACAACCATTACACCGGGAAAGGATTTCCAAGTGAGGGACACTAATTTTGTTCGTGATATTACACAGACTTCTTCGTTATTTACACCATTGGTAATTTAAAACGCCTTTTTTGAAAACAATTATAATAAAAATTATATATTTAGGTTCATAATAATTATTGAAAGTTATTTTATTATATTATAATTGTATAATATAATATGGCAAGAACAAGAAACCATAAAAGCTCCAGAAAAAATGTTAAAAAAAATGTTAAAAAAAGTGTTAAAAAGGGTCTTAAAAAAAGCGTTAAAAAGGGTCTTAAAAAAAATAACAAATTGCGAACCAGAAAACAACGAGGAGGGAATGAATTATCACTTGTTGATTTCGCGATGGATGGGAAAATAAATGACGTAGAATACATATTGAGACGACCCGACACCGACGTCAATATGGTGGACGATAATGGATTTACCGCATTGCAATTGGCATCAATTCACAACCATATAGAAGTCGTAAATGTTCTGTTGGCCCAACCCAACATCAATGTAAACCAAGCGGACACGACGGACGATAAACGCACCGCCTTGCTCGACGCGGCGGAGGTGGGTAACACAGAAGTGGTAATTGCTCTGTTGGCCCACCCCGACATCAATGTTAACCAGGTGGATAATAAGGGAGAAACCGCCCTGTACTTGGCTGCGTCTTATGGCCACACAGACGTGGTAAAAGTTCTGTTAAGCTACCTCGATATCGAGGTAAATAAGGCGAACTCGAATGGAATTACCGCATTGCAAACGGCGATAAACAGAGGACACACAGATGTGGTGTCCGAAATACAAAATGCATTACGTCGTCCGACCTCGCCCGCGTAACAAAAAGGAAACAGAAGAGAACCGCATCAATATCATCTAGTTCTATGTAGCGGAACTGAATGTGCGCATCCAGAACCCAGAGTTTCACGACGAGGCGAGCAACACGCGAGTTTATTTGGGTAAATATATTTATTTGTAATTTTCTTTTGAAAAACCAATAACTCTGATATGTACGTTTTATGGAACAAGAAAATGGTTATTTACCGAGTCGCAACAAACAAACTCCCGGTAAATATTTATCTTTTGGTGCGTCATTCACCTCCGAGCACAATTCGTCCTCTTCATCGTCGGTGTCATCGTCCTTTTCCACGCACATCTTTTTCCCTTTACACGAAATCCCTAGTTTTTTCAATCCAACATTTTTGGGGTTTAATATAGTCGTCCATTTACTCGTATCCGTCAAATATTGATTACTTGTTGTATGAATTATTTTATAATTTTCTTTTTTATAAAATGTTTTTCGCTTTCGCCACTGATTTTGAAACAAATCATGACTGTCAATAATATCAACCACCACCGGTCTGCTATGCTTCTCCCGAAGAATTCGTCCAACACTTTGTTCTATGTCCGTTTTCGGGGTAGCCATAATAAGCGTCGTCAGCGTTTTAATGTCCAGCGCCTCCGACGCCATCGCATACGTAGCAATAACCACCTGCTTTCCCTCGGTTTCCTTCAGAGCCATCTCCTTCATCCCGCCAACGTAATACCCAACGGTCGCTATTTTACGATGCTCTATCGCATCATATAAATATTTCAACAAACACTTATTATGAGCCAAAACCATCACTTGTTGTTTAGGATTTTCTACAAACATGTCTCCAAGAACCTTCAATATGAACTCGCTTCGGTTGTTATATGCACATAATTTGGATATCATCGTGCTATAAGCAGGGTTACCTCTATAATCGCACTTTACCTCATTAAACTCTTCGTCGTTCACTTTATAATCAATCGCACGAACAACCACGTCCATTTGCTCGTCTCTCTTTCCCTTAAAAATTACATCACCCAAGAACAACTTAAACACAAACGTGGTTCCGTCTTTTCGGTTCATCGTTGCGGATAGTCCCAACATATTCTTGGTTACCAATTTAAACAACGCGTTCGAGAAAACTTCGCTTGATATGTGGTGTACCTCGTCGATAATGGTAAGACCAAAACTGTCAAACAACGACGCAGGATATTCCTTCATCGATAAACTTTGGAGCATTCCAATAACAATGTCCTTATCCTCAATGTCAATTATTTTACCCTGAATTTTACCTACTCGTGCTGTCGGCAAAAATTGTTGAATTCTCTCTATCCATTGATTCATTAAAAATTCTTTGTGAACGATAACAATCGTTTTCTTTTTTAACTTTGACAAGACGTATAGCGCAGCAGATGTTTTTCCCCACGCACACGGGAGTTCCAACAACCCGCCACCATATTTAACGGTTTCACAGTGAGTGATGAATTTATTTACAACAGGTTCTTGGTAATCGCGCAAGGTTCCCGCAAATTCAACGTTGATGTCGTCTCCTTCCGGAAGTTTATATTGTTTAGGCAACCCAAAATGTTCTATTCCGTAATAATGAGGAACATATATCTTTTTGACCGATTCCCTATACGTCGTATATGTCTTTTGGTCGTTTGACATCGGTGAACCCATAACAAATGGTTTTATCGTTAAATCATTTATTATTTTTTTCGTTTGTTCGTTGCTTAGTTCATCTTTAAATATAGTATACCCCTTTTGTCCTAAATATGTTTTTTGCATCATAAATTGATTATATTATTTAGCATATTCTGTTTATATTATTTCGTTTAACTTATAAAATCTTATAAATAAATAAAATAAAATATTTTAATATGATATATGGACGGGATTTCAGGTTTATTCAAAAACGAAAAAAAGGGACAACACGTTTTATTGATATTATTTATTGTTTATTTAATATTGGGATTTAAAACTCCCGAACCAATAGCCAACGTCATTGATACCATCGGGGGAAAAATTGTCCTATTTATAATGGTTATCTTTTTATTTACTCACACCAATCCTATTTTGGGAATATTAGGACTAATTGTAGCATATGATTTAATGCGTCGTTCTTCCGCGGTTACTGGAATTGATGCTTTGAAAAAATACGGACCGTCGGAAGAGAAAAAACAGTCCCAATTTACGGCATTCAACCAATTCCCGTATACTTTAGAACAAGAAGTCGTTGCTAAAATGGCGCCGGTAATTAAACACGGGACATCCATCAACAACGCATCATACAAACCAACTATCGAAAACAACTATGACGCGTCTCCCATCTAAGTATTGATTATAATAAAATAATGAGTTTTCATTATTTTATTTCATTCGTATGGGTTATTTTTTATTTTCTGGATACGACCCTCAACTTGACGCTTCCTTGGTTATCTCGGCACCAACAGACATTTTGTTTATTGACGGCATTTTTATATGCCCTGAACTAATCATATCATATACGTAATTTAATCCTAAAATAATTACTAAGAATATCGCACACCCTATTAGGAGTTGAAATATTGATTTAGTAACAGGACTTTCAAGTATATTTCCAAAATCGTAGGATGTCGAGTTGGTGGAGTATTCAACACCTGTTTTGTCGTCCGATGTGCCGGTTGGTTTACACGATATATAAATTCCGTCACCAACATTTCCTACCGTGTTTGGACCCGACGAATTTAAAAACAATTCGTTTCCTTGCGTTGGAAGGGGAAACGGTTTTATTATTTGGTTCAACGTGCCAAGTGTGCTACTACTCAGCGGGATGTATTCCAACAGACTAAACACAACCCATTCTGTATTTTCTAAATCTGTATAACTAAAAAATGGTTTATTTGGCACGAATTTTTGTAAATTAAATCTAGATATATTTAATGTAGCGCTTTCACCTTGAACCGGAGCATTTGTAGCAACCGTTTGAATAATTTCAGTTAACATATTCGCAGCGTCTGTTGTTTCGCTTGATGATTTTATTGGTATACCAACACAAAATTTAGGACCACCAGTGGTTGCCAAATGCTCTATAATAATTTCGGCATCCGTATATGAAGAATCATACATGTGTATTGAAGGACTCACAATTTTTATATTATTCACTTCATATTTTTCATTGTTGTATAATACCGGAGGAACTGAACCATTTTCATAGGACAGTTGAATCATTACACCTGTGTTTTTAGCAGTTGTACCACTGTCCGGATATTTGAAATTATAAGCACATTTTAAATCACACTTTCCTTGAACGTTTTTGATAGATATATTTATATTTTGATTACTCATAATATACCAATATAAATAAAATATTAATTTATTTATATAGAATGAATTTAAATTTAACAAAAGGGAAAATTAATAAATTATATAATACAAAAAGTCAAAGCTTTAAAAAATGCAAAAAAAACAAAAAGGGGAAATCCACTAAATGCAATAGAACGTTTAGGAAAAACAATAAGGTTAATTTAGCAAAGGGGTCTTTAAAAAGAAGAAGAAAACACGTTATTAAAGGAGGAAATAAGTTGAGCGACACAATTGGAGATACTGCGGTCATCGCTTCAAAAACAACCATTGATGCTGCTAACACCGCTTCCAAATTAGAAAAAGCAAAAGAAAACAACGACCCGATTGCTGCTATGAACGCAGCTTCTAATGCGGTTAAAGATGTAAATGATATTAGTAAAGATGCTAAAAATCTTATTGAAACTCAAAAAGACAATGAAAAAGATAAACCAGAAGAATCAGTAGTGAAGTCCAAAGACGACGAAGAAGTGAAACCAGAGAGACATGTAGAGGAATCCAAAGACGATGAAGAAGTGAAACCAGAGAGACATGTAGAGGAATCCAAAGACGATGAAGAAGTGAAACCAGAGAGAGATGTAGAG